>CEUI01019984.1_pt1 | contig 16991 bp, 30 predicted proteins | sample 531411 | NCBI WGS metagenome assembly CEUI01 (sample SAMEA2622841, study PRJEB7988) | marine metagenome | isolation source: saline water (ENVO:00002010), including
GGTGGAAGGTCATCGTGACAATCCTTGATTGTGTCGTATGGGCCTTGAATGTAACCTGTTTCATCCACAACCCAATATCCATCGTCTTTGTCTAGTATCTCGTAGTTTTTCATTTTATTCGTAGTCTCTGATTGCGATTACATACGGGAAGCGAGGTACACCGTCTGGCGTGAGATTAAAATACTTAATCGTCGCATCCTTACCTATTAGAGTATCCCCGATTTCCAGTAGTTTTGTCAAGTAAGAAAATGAACCTTTTACATTTGAGTTAAATTCCTTACCGTCCTTGTTTTTGAATTTGAAGTGTTTAATGGTTCCTGCGCGATTGCCTTCACCTTCTTCATACCCAAGAATAGTATATTCTTCGTCAATAAACTCTTTACGCTTGAGCAACCTTGGCGAGCGTTTATTCTCGTAAGGCCCGTCGAGCCTAATCATTTGCCCTTCGTATCCCGCTTCTATGTAATCTTCATAACAACGGTCTAACTCCTCTCGACCCAAGATTTCGATAGTCTCCACTATAACCAAGCAATCTTCTTTGTCTAGTCCTAGATTCAGAACTAGGCTTATTAGGAACCTATCAGAAAATGAATCCTTCTCTGTCCAGTTGTAACGACCCCCAAATCCTTCACCGATTACTGGTGCATCATAAATATGATATTGAATCATTTCCTTACTCTCTGCAAGATGTTCGTCAGTAAGATTCTGCTTGCGAACAAGATGAATGATTTTGTTGAAATCATCTTTGTAAGCATGATTATACAATTCACCGTCAAGAACAGCATTAGGATACTTCTCAAAGAAGGGTTCTAGTGCCTCATGGATGTGGGGTACTGCGACGATTTCCTTACCAGTGCGGGTAAACAATCCCTCACGCATGGCGATACAACGTATGCCGTCCAGCTTGGGTTGAGAGAAGATAGATGTACCAAATGTCGAATCTATGTTAGCCATGACCTCTTTTTGGCGATTCTTGTTTTTGAAATCCTGTGCAAGCATAGGTTCATAGAAACGCTTCTTACTGATATTCTCCACGTTCAAGTGGTATCCAGCCTCTAGTTTTTTCTTGTGCTTCGCCTCTGCTTCTTTGAGTGCTTGTTCCTCGCCAGTGGTAGCATTTTTCTTTCCCACATTCTTACCTTCGCAAACAGTCCAGTTGTTTACGACCTTCTTGCCGTCTGCTTGTCCAGAAATAGTACGGAACTTATTCCCGTCCACCTCGATTTCCCAAGTTTGTGTTTTACCAATAGTGGTCTTTTTGTATAGTGTAGGTAGTTTTTTCATATTCTGTTCTCGCTTAACTAATTCTTCCCAATAGCACATAATTTTAATTAATTTAATTTAGTCTTTGATTACTTTTTCTCCAGCGTGTTCTATCACTTCCATGATTTCTTGTAAATGATGTTCTTGCATCATAACTATGTCTCGCTCAAGTAGCTTAATCTTCTCGTCCCTCGTAAGCACTTGTTGATGCCAGTGGTTAACCGTAAAACGGATTTGGCGACTTGCCTTCTGCTCTGAATACTCTAGCACTTCTTCTAAATGAGTATAATCCGCATACAGTATAGCCATTAACCCTAGTATGACTGTAATTACTCCCCAATAGAACACTCTTTGATTTTTCTCTGTTAGTTTCATTTTAATTTCTAATATACCAATCTAAATAAATTTCATAACCAATACCGATTGCCGCCGTGAGTACCGAGCATACAATCAATACCCCAATAATAAACATAGTTTCATTCATATCTAATAATATATTCCTTTACGTCAAGAATCTCATAATTAAAAGCCCTTGCTTGTGGCTCGTATGCTCTACGGACTGCTTCGGGGTCGCCGCTCCTAAATTGAGCAGCAGTAAGTTCCCATCGCTTCTTTCCGTCCTCGTATCTTTTATGAATCCAGTATTGTTTCATTTTTCGTTTCCAAAAAGCCAAGGCCAAAACACATCGTCGATATTCCAAATAAATTTAATAATTTTAATCATTTAACCCTCCAAATCGTCAAGTCTTTCTTGAACATCTTCTTTTAGTCCCTCCCAAAAGATTTCTTTTTCACATTCTTCTGTATCTTGAATTTCTTCAATAATACCCCAAACAATCTCATTATATGTTAATCCAACTTTCATTTAGTCCTCCCTAATGTTTTTGTCTCCCTCTATGAAATCAAGCCAGAGTTGAACAGTTTGAACTGCCTCTTGCTCTCTCTTGTATTGTTCTTCCTGTTCAGCATACATGATGTCGTGTTCAGCAAGGGTATTAGCTTTTGCCAATTTTAATACAATTTCAAATGCTTCTTTGGTTTTCATATCGTGATTCGTAAATTCGTTTGGCCCAAAATAATTATCATGTCTCCAATCAGTCATTTAATCCTCCAATACTTTCCACCTTGCTCCTTCTGGAGTCTCTTTAATCTCAATTACTTTGGCTTTTCTGCCATACCACTGTCTCTGTTGATATGCCCAATTTCGGGCGGCGTGTTCGTATCTAAATAACATTCTTAATCCTCCAATACATAAGTCCAGTAGCGACTATCAACTTGGTCTTGCTTTCTGTCCCACAAGATTGCACGGGCAATCGTAGACGGCACATTCCACATACGACACATATCAAGCCAATAATTCTCAATCTCCATGTACCTCGTAGCGTCTTTGCTCTGGTCGAGTCCATACGCTTGAAAGAGGTGAGTGTCCATACAGGTCACTTCCGCTTCATTAGGATAAAGCATTTCAAATGCAAACGATACCTTTGCAATCCCAAGTCCAAGTATCTTCTTCACTAACTTGTTGCGGAACTCTTGCCAGTTCCCTCCATCATACTTATATTCTTCGGGGTTGCTCCAAAAGTTATGGGCAAACTGCGAGACAAATCTTGTACGATTTTTATGCAAGCCTACTCGACTCTCTACGAGTAGTCGTTCAAGCTCATCGTCACGGTTTACCCATTTAGTCCAATCCTTAACCGCGAGGTATCCTCGCACGTTGGATTCCCAACTGGTATGGACGGACATAAAAGCGAATAGCCAACGCTGAAACATCTCTGTATCATTCTTTGGCTTGATGCTTTCCCAGTAAGTCTTGTAAGTCTCAACTTCTTCCATATCGAAAGAGTTGAATAAGGCATCAACCTTACTGAAGTCTACATCGTTACGAATCTTTGTGGGTTTCCAATCATCTCCCCACAAATCAAATTGCTCAACGCCTCTTTCAATCTTTGGCGTTCCGATAAAGTCGAGTTGTTTTGCTTGCATGACCTCATTATGGGGTATATCCAAAATGAAGTCAAGCACTTTTTGTCAATTAATCTTCTACCAGACTAAATTTTTCCTTTTCACTAATAAACATAAGTCTGATTTCATCCAGAGTGGGTTTAGCCAACCTCTCTAGTGTCATTTTGTATGTGTCCAGTTCTTCCGTAGTCACGAAACACTCCCAAATAACTTCACGCTTTTGGTTAATTGCGTCTGCTTTGATAAATACTTTTAGGTTAGTCATTTTAATTAATTTAATTAGTGCTATCGTCTATCATTTTTCGCGCCTGTTTACGCGCTTGGTCTGCAAGGGTATGATAACCCGCATTTCTAAATACTACCTCGCACAAACACGCAACCGTCTTATCGGGGTCATCTTTATAGCCTTTTTCGTATGCCATTAGGATAAAACCCCAATTAGCTTCTTCTTCATCATTAAGAATGCTCTCTGTCACGCGAGTCATCGCTTCCATCGCCATGTCTCCGTACTTTTCAAAGTCATTCTCATCGAGTTCAACCTCGCGCTCCCACTGATTGCCTACAACAACAAATGTTATCATTCTTATTTATGGGGTAATGATTGAAGATGGAGGAGGCATGATAATGTCTTGCTGATTCTGCATTTGCTGTTGCTGCATCCTCATTTGCTCCTGCTGTTGCATGAAAATTTGAATCTCATGGCTCTTATCTAGCAAGAACATTCTATCCGTTTCATCTTCTATTTTATTTGCATGATGCCAAGGAATCTGCAAAATAGTCATAAGCAACCAATTTTGCTCTTGCTTACTCATTTTAGTAAAATCTGGCTTCTTTTGTTGCTCGTTACAATCCTCACATTCTTCAGTGGGACTTACTTCATTAGTTTCCATACTCATAATTTTATTTATTTATTTATTTAGATTCTTCAAGATAAGTTTGCACCTCTAAATCAGTAGCCTTCATTAAGCTACCTTCTTCTACATAGAAAACAATACCATGCCTTTTCATTTGAAGCAAGATTTTGTTACCATCGGGTACTACCGTGACAAAACTACCCACAAATTTTGCAAGCAAATCCAATCCCGCTACTCTGTAAATTGATTGAGGGCGTAGCTCCAGCGTTTCAATAAAATCACTGGGAATCGTATCATCTATCTTTATTTGGCTCCCAGACTGTTCAAGGTCTTTTACTTTATTTGACCAAGCTTTGTTCAGCTTTTGGTAAAAGTTCTCATGCGCCCCTTCTCCCGCGCTATTTTCATTTACATCCATTTCATTCATATCTTTATTTCCCCCAGTCATTTCAAACCAGTTTTTGTCCGATGGAACATCCTCAATCTTTACCTCATAGGCGTCGCTATGCTTCGCACTCGCTGCCGTTTTATCATCTGCAAAATATACCTCAATCTCTTTTCCGCTCAAATCAGTTAATGTCACCTTTTTCATGTTGTAATAATAGCTTATTTCCATTATCTAGTCAAGCCTTTTTAGGTGTAAATATAGGTATGCCTATCGAATTATTAACTATGGCTGGTGGAGCTATCACTGGCTTTATATTTAGATACATGGCTGAACGAGCCAAAGAAAGGTCGCAGCTATACGAAATCGCTCTCGGAACCAAAAAAGCCGAAATGGAGAGTGCGGATGCCGCCGCGAAACGGGTTCCCGTGGAATTTGGAAAGTGGGTACGTCGCGCAATCGTCGTATGTGTCTTATTTGGTGTTATACTTGCCCCCTTTATTCTTTCTCTAATGGGTCAGTCTACAATCGTTCAAGTCGAAGAAACGGGAGGGAGTTTTTTATGGGGATTGTTTGGTGGAGGAACTGAAATTAAGTTCGTCGAACTAAATGGCTACTTGATGGTTCCGGAAGTTCGTCAAACACTAACTGCAATTATAGGATTTTATTTCGGTAATGCTAGTGCGAAGGTAAGCTAATTTATGAAGAATATATTTGATAGAATAGACAAAATTAAATTAACAACTATAATTTTATTTATTTTAATTATGTCGTTGATAACTTGTTCTGGGTGTATTGGCGGCAAAAAGGTAAACGCTAACTCAACTGGCGTAAATATAAGTCCTTCCAGACTCGTACAGCAACCTAATGGTATATTTAGGCTAGAACCTGTTGAAATTCAACACCCAAAAAGCAAACCTGTTAAGATAGACCCAGTTAGAAGTCAGCCCGTTTCGCCAACGCCTACCAGTGCAGAACCCACCAAAATAGAACCCAAAGTCAACCCAATTCCAGCAGGAGAACTCCCCAAAGACCCGCCCAAAATAGTTATCCCCCAATTATCAACAATTACTAATCAAACTGGTGAATTACCGATTATAATAGATAACAGCGGAAATGAGTATAACCTTACGCCCGCTAAAAAAGACAAAATGAGGATTAACTGGATGGAACTAACTGAATTTTATTTATGGGCCATGCTATTTCTGTCAATTATGTATCTCGGCTGGAAAGCCGCCAGAAAAAAGACCGAAAACATGATAAAAGAAGAAAGAGAAAAAAAAGCCCCGAAGAAAGCTCCTAAAAAGAAAGTGACTAGAAAACGTAAATAGTGTATATTAAAGTGATATGGATGCCGTAAACTTAATAAAACTGACTTCTCCAGAAGGTCGAGACGTATATGTTAACTGTGACAAAGTACAGTATTTAACAGAAGATAATACAACTCAAGTTAGCATGACCGTGATACATTTGCACGGTGGGGCGACAACGATTGTCCGTGAAGGTATTCACGGAGTTGCAAAGCACATTAAATGTCCTCACTGATACCTAGTTTAATTAAATTATTATTAAATTCTAGGTAGGGTACATCTTCATAAGATAAGCAGGGCGAGTATTGCTCCCAATAGTCTCTATGTTGCGCTTTATTTCCCTCCAGTTTTCCTTCTGCCATAATAGCTGCAACGGACGAAATCGAAAATGCAGTAGCTTTTTGCATAGCGGAAAATCGCTCGTCAGACCTAATGACTTTTTCCTGCCTCCAAGTTTTATTTCCGCCTGAAACCTCTGCAACTATAAATACTTCGTCCTTATTTGCTTTTCCACAGCCTTCAAGAAAGATTTTATTTAAGGTATCGTCGTCGAGATTACAATCTCTGATTAAAAACCTAACCATATCTCCGTGACCTTTGTATCTAATAGTTTTATAAGAGCAATTTTTAATACCCCTACGCTGCATAGCATGAATGGAGTGAGATGCGCCGCCGCTCGTATAAAAAGCCTCCATCTTTCCAAACTTTTCACCCTCTATCTGTTCTACTCCGTCCATACCTCTCACCGTCTTTATTTCGCCATCCTCAAGGATAAGGCAATCATCCCTATACTCGTTAATTAAGCCGTCTACCGACCAAGTAACTGCGTAGCGTAGGGGATTATTTATACTTTCTGGGTAGTCAGGTAATCCTCCAACCATCATCTTAACATTTTCTGCCTCGCCATGAAGCTTCCTGACCCCTTCTTCTGCCAAGATGTTTACCCAACCGGGAGCTAGACCCAAATCTGTGAAGACTGGGCGCGGTGGATGGCCTATGGGGTTCGCTTTGGCGTAATCGTTTATATTTTGCGACACATCAACCCTACCGCCTAAATCACAATAACGCACCTCGTTATCAACACACCACTTACCGACCACTTCGGTTTGATGATACGGCAAGCTGCTGATAACAATATCTGGCCTTGGCCCGTTGGCCACAATACCCTTACAAATATCTTCAGCGTCTTTAACAATAAAAAAGTCGTTTCTAGGCGCGCCCATAACTGGGTTTCCTGCCGCGTCAACAGACTGTTCGTGGTTCACCTTAAACGGCATATTATTTGCCGCGTCTGGGTTTGTATCCATTCCGGTAACTTGAAAACCCAATCTATCCATCGCCCAAGCGATAGCGGTTCCCATCCTGCCGACACCTAGTACATAAGCTCTCATTTTTTACATCTTTTTCTTGGGCCTCCTTGACCCCTATATTTTTTCATACCTTTGCTGCGATTACTGCACCCTTGCCTAGTTTTTTTACCCTTGGGCTTTTGGTAACCTAAAGTGTCTTTTCTGGCCATCAAATTTCCTCTATCCTTTTCGCTTTATCGTCAATTACTAAATCACAAGCAGGTTTTACGTATTTGCCCTTGGAGCCTGTTGAAAGATCGTGAAATTTACATCCCCACGACTCCAACTGCTTCCAAGTATAATCATAGTAGCACCGACCTGCTGCTTTAGACTTTTCTGACCCTCCTCTAGCTGTCCAATAAATAATGTACCAACCATCGTCGTACATTTTATTTATTTTATCAATATTCTTCTGAATTGGAACCGCTAAATCGTACCTACGCTTCTCTCCGTAAGCACAGACGGTTTCATCAATATCTACCAACGCTACTTGTTGATCGTCGGCAGCAAACTTTGGTGCATCGTGGAATTCTTGACTCACTTGTTTTTCTTTTTTTTCTTTTTGTCTTGCGCGTCAGCTTGGTTTCCCAAAGCTCCTCCCAGCACGGCTCCAACGCCAGCGCCAATCAGTGTACCTTTAGTGTCCTTGCCGATAGCTTGGCCAGCGAGCGCTCCTAATGCTCCCCCCGTTACCGCTCCGGTTCCCGTTTTAGTTATACAGCCTGTAGTAAATACTACGGCTACCATTATTAGTATCATTCTTTTCATAAAAAAACCTTTTTTAAATCCGTTTTGCCAAAAAATAATTTATCAAAATTCATCCTCCGTAAGGCGTTGTGCGTCCATCTTACTTCCCATAACTCGTCTCTGAGGATATTCCCAGTTTTACCTGTTCCATCACCCGTGGCTCTTCCGGCAACATATCCTACGCCCCTCTTATGATGCTCCACGTAAAGTTCGTTAACGTTCTCAAGCCCGCCGTTATTTATAGCGTGCTTTAATATTTTGAACTCTGCTCCTTCGACATCCATTTTTAAAACAATATAATCGTCTGGGTCCAAATTATTTTTTAACCACTCGGAAAAATCCAAACACTCAACCTCTATTTCTTCTGCCTCCATATTAGTTCTTTTGTAAAGACCCGAACAAGCCATGTGGGGGTCGTTGTATATATTAAATTTAACTTTCCCATTATACGTCCACATCGCTGAGGTAGACAGTAATACATCTGGGCAGTCATCATAAAGAGCAGAATGATAAGGGTTCGGTTCAAAAGCGTATATAGCGTCAAACGGCCCAGACTTTTTCTTTAAAAGTCTTATCGTGTCTCCCACATTTGAGCCGATGTCTACTAATACTTTTTTCATTTATGATTTTCTTTTTTCTCTCTTCTTTTTTCTTTTTTCTGCTGGTGTTAATTTAGCCGGTTTCTTCTTTTCTTTTTTTCTCTTTTCTTTATTTGCCATAATATTCCTTATTTCATTCAACTTAAACAGTCCATACACTTCCACCCAGACGCTTCAAAGATTTTTCTGGGTCGAAACGAATCTGGCGAATCTAGGTTATTTTCTTTATCGTACGCTTCCAGTAATTGTTGGGCCTCATCTTTTTTTAAAGCCTCATCTTTGTCATTAGCATACCCTCGCCATTTTACCCACATACTCCAACCGTTACGAGAGACAAATTTTAATGGCTCTGGAACTTCGTCCAAATCCCAACTAACGTGCTTGAGTGACTTTAAAAAATCCTCCTGCTCTTCTTTATTCACATAGACCCCCTCTTTCTATACCCAGCATTTTCAAAGACTTCATGCGGTACGGGTAGCGGGTCATCCCAACTAACCTTTGAATCTGCTTCACTCAGCAATTCTAAAGCTTTCTGCTCCGTGAGATCGTATGGCGCAATATCAACTTCAAGTCGTCTACCCATATTGCCCTGCCAAACAATCGTCGTCGATGCGGTTGAGGGTTCGGGAATGTTTTCAACTGGCGCAGCTTTATTGTATTCTTCCTCAGAAAGAACACCGTCTTGATTCTCGTCTAGTTCTTCGAAGTTCGGCAAGCCGACATCGCTATCGTTATTTGTATTTTCTTGTTCCATAATTTATCCTTATTTATTATAGTTAACTAATACCTCAGAAATATAATCTATATCATTATAGGATAAAGTCGGATTTAATGGTAAATAAAATCCAATTTGCCCCAGTTTATTTGATGTAGGATACTCTCCAGAGCTATATTTAGTTAAAAAAGCCTGTGTGTGCATCGGAAAAAAATACGTTCTCGTTTCTATCCCATTATCCGCTAATGCTATGCGCATAGAATCTCTATGTCCATCTGCTAAGATCGGCATAATCCACCAAGCGGAGCTATTAGTCGTCGGAGGTATCTCTAAGAGGCTCGTCGGTATATCTTTAAGATTATTTTCGTATCTCTTTCTCAAGTTCCACCTGTAAGTCATAAACTCTTCATGCCTACGATGTTGAACAATACCCATAGCCGCTTGCATATTCGTCATTCTATACCCAAAAGCTCTTTCTGTATGAGTAAAGTGCATTCCCGGGGTAAAAGCGTGCATTCTTACTCTATCCAATCTATCTTTTACTTCTTTATCATCCGTTGTTATCATTCCTCCTTCGCCTGTGGTGATATTTTTATTCGCGTAAAAGCTAAAAACTCCCAAGTCACCAAAGGAACCTACTACTCGACCAGATTTATGCACGGCGTAATGTGATTCAGCGCAGTCTTCGATGAGCGCTATTCCCCTTCCCTTTAGATAAGTGCTTATTTCTATAATATCATCAATAGGCTCTCCGTAAGTGTGTACTACAATAACGGCTTTAGTTTTGTCAGTTATTTTGGCTTTGATTAATTCAAGATTCAAATTCCCCACTCCGTAAGTTACATCTGCAAATACGGGAGTGCCGCCCGTGAGAAGCACTGCGTTCGCCAGAGCAATCATGGTAAAGTCTGGCATTATAACTTCGTCACCTTCAGAGACATCACAGACCGCCAAAGCTAAATGCAGCGCCGTCGTACCCGAGTTACAAGCTGAACCATATTGTTTACCGTGTGAATGAGAGAATACCCTTTCAAATTCACTAACTTTATGCCCTTGAGAAATCCACCCACTCTCTACCAAATCAGATACCGCTTTAGTTTCCTGCTCACCGATGAATGGTTGAGCAACAGGTATTACTCTATCGGCAGATTTATTTATTACTGGATCCATATTATTTTGTTCCCTCTATTAAAAAGTCTCTTTCTGGATTGTTATGATATATGCCTCTTTCAATCACAATCTTATTAAAACCCGCTTCCTCAAAAATGGGTTTTAGATTTTCTTCGCACCATGCCCATTTATGACAACAGGAATGTTGCCATCCAAATAACTGCCTTATCCCCTGAAAACCATCAAGATATTCCGCGCTATTATTAGCTAAAATATTTCTGCAAACTGCTTTTAAATCTCCCGTTTCCACAACCAACTTACCCTCAGGTTTTAGCCATTTATATATCTTACTTATAAAGGCAGGTGCGGCTTCTCTATCTACATACATCATAAAATGAGATAATAAAACTTCATCTACAGAATTTGCTTCATAATCTAATTCGAAAACGTTTGCTCGTTTATCCACTCTATATCCGCCGTGACTGTTATCATCAATATTAATATACCCCTCCAAGTACATTTCTCCACAAGCCAAATTTAATTTAACTGACTCTGAGTGTTTATTTTTATCATTTAAATATGTTTCGTACTTCTTCTGTGCTTCTCCACAGCCACCGTTTAACCCTTTAAAATGACAAATGTAATCTTTAAATGGGCCTCTATCTACTACGTCTGAATCCGGAGTATGATCATCACCCGAAGCGTCTCTACATTCATAGCTTTCTTCATCAATTATTTTGCTTAACAAAAAGCTATCGTCCCACCTCTCATAATTTTTAAAATCTTTACTAACTAACTTATCCATCAGTTTATAAATAATATCGTAACCCCCGTTATGTTTACTGTACCCAGTGAACGAAGTCTCGACTCCTATACCCACCAATCCGTCTTCCGTTTTTGACTTTCTAAAAGGCCCCTCATGGTAAAGAACAGCATTATTGGCCATCTCTAAGTTTATTTTATCTTGAGATATGGGCTTTACAAAAGCTACGTCTGCATCAATCTGAATTACATAATCATAGTCTGGCTGTTTTGCTGCCGCGTCCAAGGTCGCAAATACTCTCCACCATTTTGAGGCTCTATACCTAAAGTATTTTTTGGCGCCCAGCGCCACCAGTTGATTTTCTGGAACTGAACCCCTATTCATTTCTGCGTTCGTGCCTCCATAGTCCTCAGGAATAACGTCCTTATTTTCTTCCAGTACTTTATTTAAGAGGCTGTTTTTATCTAAATCGTGCAGTATCAACCTAGACCCAGCGCTACTCTCGTCGGCTAGAGAGAGTATTTTTAATTTTAATTCATCTCCGCCTTCGTAGCCTACAAATAAATCCCCCTGCACATCTGTTTTAAAAAATGTACTTATACATTCACGGCCAGTTTTTTCAAAAATACTGTGATTAAGGCAAATTGTATAAAGAGACTTCATATTATTTCATACCCTGAGGGAAGGTGAGTCTATCGGCATGATTGACTGTCCAACTTATTTCATGCGTCACTGCTCTAAATGTCCTCGCCGCACTTGGAAAGCCATTTCCAGACTTCTTAACTCCACCAAAAGCAAGATGAGATTCCGCAGCGATAGAGCCGCCGTTCCAGTAAATCATGCCAGCGTCACATTCATCCCGCATGATTCTCGCCTTCCTGAAATCATTCGTTAGGATTCCAACTGCAAGCCCATATTCTGTATCATTATAAATACGAATTGCATCCTCAATAGTATCGAATGGAATAATTGCTACGTGAGGACCAAAAACTTCATCTCTGAGATAAGGCGCGTGTATACCCCTCCATTCACTTTTATAAACCATCGGGGTAGAATAGAAGGCTTTATCATTTATAACTTCATACTTCGGCTCTAGCAAAACTTCCGCATCCCTATCAACCAAAACCATATCATTATATTTTTTTATTTTCTCAAACCCCTGCTTGTTAATAATAGGACCATAATAAATATCATTATTGGGGACAAGCTCTTCCCAAACCATACCGTCTGGACAACCAGAAGTACCTAAGTTAGAGGTAAAGGGATTACCGGTTTTAAGTTTAGAAGCTTCTTCTGTAAACCTTTTAGCAAATTCGTCGTAAACGCCCCTTTGAACAATCATCCGACCAGAAGAAACACATCTTTGTCCAGATAATTTAAACGCGCTTGCGACCGCAGATTCAATAACTAAATCCATCTCAACATCGTCGAAAACGATACAGGCCGATTTGCTTCCTAATTCGCAGGAGGTAGTTTTGTGCCAAGATTCAGCAGCCACTTTACGAATACGTTGTCCGACATCGGCAGAACCAGTAAAACAAATATGATCAACATCATCATGAACCAAAAGATTACCAGTAGTACCGTCACCGTGAACCATATTAATGACCCCACGTGGGATACCAGCGTCCGCATAAATTTGGACAGCCATTTGAGTTGACATCGGAGCATCTTCACTTGGTTTAATTACAATCGTATTTCCTTCCACTAGGGCCGGTGCGGCATTCCAAAACATACCGATAGCTAATGGAAAATTAAAAGGTGTTACTATAGCTATTACACCTTTTGGCTTACGAAGCATATAAGAATCTTTATCCTCAATTTCAGACGCGACCGCTTCTCCGTGGGGATAGCGACCAGAACCAAAGGCAAATTGAGCCATGTGTAAAGCCTCATTCACTTCCGCAATAGACTCATTATAATTTTTTCCAGTTTCTAACGAAATCACCTTCGCGAGCTTGTCTCTCCGTTCTTCAATCAGTTGCGCCACCTTATTCATGTAGTCTGAACGAACAAATCTGCTGACTTTTCTCCATTTTCTAAAGGCTTTTCTCGCGCATAACACGGCTTTAGCTACCTCGCTTGGCCCACTCGACGGGAACGCTCCCTGAGCTTTGCCTGTAGACGGATTAATTTTGGTATACATTTCCGAAGTGGCTCTCCACTCCCCGTTTATATAGTTTCTACCTTCAAAGTCTCTCATATCATTTCCTAGTGCTTTCCATAAGTCCTTTAACGTTGACTTCGCAAAATCCTTTATTATCCTTACCCCTTTTAATAAGCTCATAAATTACCCCTGTTAACTCGGAGGGCTTTGAAAAAACTTGCGTAAGGTGCGTTTCTTCACAAACTAACGGCTCTTCCGAATAAAACTCTGCGTACCCTTTCTCTTTCCATAATTGCATGGTTGCCGCCACATCTTCAACTTGATAAGCCATATGATGTACGCCGCCTATCCCTCCTCGCTCTTCCACCCAGTCGCCTACTATAGAGCCCACTGGGCCGTCACTAACGAAAATCTCTGGCGGAGCATGAAACTCACAATCTACCATATATAACGGATCGGATGGCCCAGCGTAGTGGGTGGGCATTAACTTCTTAAAAATCCAATTTTCCGTCTCGTCGTGCCTTTTCTCGGGGGGAGCAAGAGCTATACAATCAGTAGTGCTACCATCATCAAATTTCAAATCAAATTCTGCTCCAACTTTATAACCAAAACAATCTTTAAAAAACTTAGCCGTCTTCTTTCTGTCTTTCGATCTATAAGCTATATGGTCTAATCTCATACCTACATAATATCATCTTTTTCAACTTTCCGCCACCCTAATTCATTATAAAGTAATCTGCTCATGGTGTCTGCATATTTTTTAATTTCCGCTTCTTTTTTATCCCAAAAAAAAGCATGAGCAACTTCATGTATGAGCGTATTTAATTGAGTTTGATCAGTTCTATAAGGATTTATATATATTTTAGGATTAGATCTATGAGGGTCTGTGCAATAACCGTCACAAATTAGTCCATAATACCTTTTATTTGGTTTCCGAAAGAATATTTGGTATTCAGCACCGTCTGCGTTTTTAAATTTCATTTATATCAGATATCATAAGTTTAAGACTTTCAAGAGCACTTAATTCAAGCTGCCTAATTCTCTCCCTTGTTAAGTTAAACTCTTTACCTATATTCTCAAGTGTGAGCCTCTCTGTATTATTTAGGCCAAATCTATGAATAATTATATATCTTTGCCTTTTTTCTAGCTTATTAACTAAGCTCATTAACATCTCCTGCCCATCTTTTTTTAATAAAATTTGCGCGGGAGTTTTGAGTGAAGTATCCGAAATGAGAGACTGCAGTTCATCTTCTTCGCCTCCGTCGCTAGTGTTTGTAATAGTTTTATTTAAAGACTCTGATTGAAGATTAATGCTTGTTAGTAGCTCCACTTTCTTGTGGGTTAAACCCGTAGCATCTGCGATTTCTTTATTCGAGGGCTCTCTATTATTTAAACTTTCATATTCCTCGGTATATTTAGATATTTTTAATTTTGATTCAACCACCGCAACTGGCAATCTTATTGTCCTACCCTTGTTGCTAATTGCTCTCCTTATACTTTGCTTAATCCAGAACGAGGCGTAATAAGATAATTTAGTGCCCTTTTCGGGATTGAATTTATCCACCGCTGTCATTAATCCCAAATTACCTTCCTCAATCAAATCTTCGTAATCTAAGCCTAGGTTCCTGTATTCTTTCGCTATTTTAATTACCAACTTTAAGTTAGACTTAATTATTCTTTCTCTTATTTTATCTTTCTCTTCCTCTTTGATTTTCGAGTTCAAACATTTAAATAAAGACAACTCCTCCTCTTTTGACAGTAATCCAGTCTCCCCCGCCGCTTTCATATAAATGGCAAGTGAATTATCATCATTATTTTCTTTATTAAATTGCATAGTTTAAATCAGCCCCCTTTCCTTACGCCTCATGGATTTTTTTAATATATTAGTGGTAGACTTTCCCTCGATAAAGGGCAAGAATACTATTTTACTACCCATAAGTTCTAACGCACATCTTTCGGGAGGATACAGCGTTTCAAGCGTGTAGTCTCCAGCTTTTGCATAGATGTCTGGCTTAAATTCTTTTAAAAAATTTGTGGCCCTAGTATCCTCAAAAATATGGACAAAATCAACACAGGATAATGCTCGCAGCACTTCCGCCCTATCTTCTTGATTGTTAATGGGCCTGTTTGAACCTTTCAACTCCCTAACAGAGTCATCCCCATTCAACCCCACTAATAAAGCATCTCCAAACTCTCTGGCTTTTTGAAGATACTTAACGTGTCCTACGTGAAGTATATCAAAGCACCCGTTAGTTACTACTAGCTTTTTATGCGGCCACCTCGCCTTCCATGATTTAATTAAATTCATTTAAATATTCCTAACTTCTGATTTATTTGCATGGTCTTTTTCCCATGAAACCCGAATTGCCTCTCATAAATTCCATTCTCTACGGAAAAACAACTCGCCAACTCAACAGGAGCAAATCTAAGACCCTTCGTTTCCAACTCTACCCCTTTACGCCTACAAATGAAAACGTCTTCATCGTCATCGAAATCCCGCTTGTTGGAGCCATAATTAAATTTTGCCGTTTCCTCCATGAGCCTTTTGGATCTAATGCTAAAACCCCCGTTTCCGACACAACGACCAACTGGACAGTCGCCCTTTTGATAAGAAGCTGCCCAAGTCCACGGCGCGCCGATATAGTCGAATCTTAAAAAGTGATCCGTCCAACCGCCTACGTTTACTGGATATCCGTCCCTCTGCACACACATAGCAAATTCTGTATTTATATATTCGTGTGCGTCATTAATTATGAATGCACTATAATCTCTCAAGCTATTAATGGGTCTTTCTATCTTCGTTACGTACTCTTCTTTTCTGGAGGAAAAAAGTTTTACGTCACCGAACTCTATATTTTGGCAGACAGAATCTATAACCGCCCACGCTTTTTGTGGCGATATATCATCTATACAAAATAAAGTAACATCTTTTAAATTTAATTTATTCATCTAAACCCAACCATTTTTTATCTCCATCTGGATAGAAGTTACATATGAAACCTTTACCTTTGTCTGGATTTATAATTAATACTTTTGCCACTCTCGGCCCCGTTAAAGCTAAAATATGCCTAAATAAACAATCATGGCAGATAATTGACTTACTCTTGACTAATATAGAGCTTGCGTCAAAATACATCAACTTCTTGTTGTCGTAGAGTATTTGATAATCTTTTACGCTATACTTTAGTGCGCACTTCGGTGTTAAGCAACGAATTATCCTTTTCCTTTTCGCCTTTAGACTCTTAGGCGTAAGCAACTCTACTTCATAATGCTTTTTTCTAGGCATTAGCTACTTGTTTATTTCGTGTAGTGACCAGTCGGTTTTTTCTCCGTACAGCTTGATGACCCACCTCAAAGCCTCCGGACGGACAATCTCCTCCTCATTACCATAAAATATCCGAGAATTTATCTTATCCGTACCGTCATAGACAACCGCTACCCATGATTTATTGTTTTTTTTATTGTCTGACATAAATTAAATATTTCTTCCAAACACTTCGTTTGATTGTTGAGATACCCGTACAAAGGTAGCACACTTTGGCATGTCCTTCAAATTTTTTGCACCAATATAAGTACAAGTGCTGCGCAAGCCGCCAAGAATACTCTCCACGGTATTTTTAATGCCCCCGCGATGTTTTATCCTTATTGTTTTACCCTCTGAAGAACGATATTTCGCCACTCCACCGTGATATTTGTTCATGGCCGTATCGGAACTCATTCCATAAAACGTTTTATATTTCTCCCCATTTACTTCTTCCTCTTGCCCTTCTGATTCAGTATGACCTGCCAGCATCCCGCCCAGCATAACAAAATCAGCACCAGCA
>CEUI01011575.1_pt1 | contig 16925 bp, 2 predicted proteins | sample 531411 | NCBI WGS metagenome assembly CEUI01 (sample SAMEA2622841, study PRJEB7988) | marine metagenome | isolation source: saline water (ENVO:00002010), including
GTATTAATACCAACTACACCATTATTAGTTCCCCATAATGATTTTACGTTAGATATACCAAACTCAGTAACTGCTACTGCAACTCTTCCATTAGAAATACCATTAAATATAAGTGCTTCATTTTTAATAAAATTACCTGAGGTTTCAGTAACTGTCAAAGCAAGACCTGAGGACACCGCATATCTTAAAAATCCAGTCGCACCACTATTGTTACCTTTAACAAAAGTTCCAGCCTCCAAAGTGCCATTATTACCATCTTTACTTGTAGGAGGTTGATTTATATGAATTTCAGTAAAAGTTTGAATATCATATAAAGATATATCCCATTCATTTAAATTAGCATTAGATGTGCTATATGATCCAGTTTCTAACGCAAAATCATATACTCTTGCTTGACCTATTTCTTTTCCTGGTAAATTAGCAGCACCAGGTTGAGTAGTATTTGTTCTTTGATCTCTTAAACTTATTACAAAAGTATTTCCAATACCAATTGTAGGTGATCCATATACTCTATTAAGTTTTAAAGCAGGACCAGTTTTATATTCTATTGCTTGATCTTCTAATGTTGCCGTAGTTCTTGGTTTTGGTACATCCAAAAATGTAGGTGATGTAGTTTCTATTTCATAACCACGAACATATGCTTTTCCTCTGGAAAGACGATATAATGCTAAATCATCAGATACAGTATCTCCACTATAAGTTAATTGACCTTCTTGAAATATCCCATTATTACCAATATTATTGTTTAAAGAATTTACAACCGAAACATCAAATGGTGTTACATAATAATCTCCTGATTCTTCAAAAGTTCTACGAGCAAGTTCATCTGCAAAAGTAGCATATTCTGTGGTTTGCTTTTTGGATCTTAAAACACCATCTTCAATTCTGGCAAGTTCTACAAATGTATCATCTAAAGAATCATCTAATGATTTTTTAAATAGATTGAGAGATATTTTTAATCTATCAGCACCAGGTGCAGAATAATTATTAAACCCTTGCGAGTTATCATTTAAAGTTTCGTCAAGATCTGCTGTGATTACTTCTTCTAAAATATTAAATCCAATCTTATAACTTGGGGTAGTTCCATACTGATCTAAAATAAGTGTTTCAGCATCAACATTAAGGAATTGACCTCTAACAAAATAGACTCCATTTTCTACGTGAAAAGCAGAACCTGTTGCAGCTGCCCCGTTTGCCACAGTAGATGCAAATGGACTACCAACAGATATAGTCTCATTTCCAAGAAGTCCTGAAGTAATAATAACACTACATGTTAGTTCTTCAGCATTAGAGAATGTTGATGTGGAATTATTAGAAGTATTAGATCCAAGATAATTTACATATAAGGTAAGATTACCATTCTCAGAATCTCCTGAGGATAAGATTTTACTAACGTTTGCAGTTACCCCAGAAGTTTGCCCTGTAATTGTAGTTCCAAGTAATTGATCTGCATAAGCCGCAACAGGAACACCTTGGAATTCATTATTTAATTGAATACAAGTATATTGTGAAGTATAACTTGTATTTCCAGGTATTACCTTAGTCCCTTCTTTAAAAAAATGTTGACCAAATTTCTCAACTTGGTTCTGCAACATTGATTGCAGTCCAGTTAATTCCCGTGCTTGTACTGGATATCCAGGTTTAAATAATACCCGATAATAATCATTAGCAGGATCATAATCATCAAAATATGGTGATACGTTTAAATTAGTTAGCTGCGGCATGATTTCTTAGAACTGCAAGATTATTTTAATATCTTCCTTCTGAGTGGAGGATCTTGTGATAGATGGTCGATTGTCAACATAAATTATATTTCCTGAATACTTTTTGGCTTCAGGATTACCAATTCCATTAGTAAATTCTTGACCCAAGTAATAGGTTCTACTATTTATTACGGTAGAGACACCTGTAAATGAAGTATCAATTGCTAAATTAGATCCAGTAGAAGGCACAATAGTTAGAGAACCACCTGTTTCAGGTGTGGATGTAAATGCATTTAATTTAAATCCATAAGTAGGTTCGGTAACAGCCGCTCCTACTGTGTTAAATCCTGCAAGAGATTTATCTTGCCAATACTTTAAAACACCAGTAGTTTGATCATAATTAATAACTCTTCCAGCAGCAGTTGTTCCTGTTGCGATAGTTTGTGTAAAATAAGCATCAGCAGTAAAAGTAGCACTACTGTAACCTGCTCCTGCCAATCTTAATGCTCCTGCAGCAGTTGCTTTATCAACTGATAAAAGAGCAGTGCTATCAAATGCTTGTGGATTTTCTACTAATCCTACTCTTGCTATTTGATTACCTGTTACGAAATCAGGATTTTCATTATCATTTTCAATTCTAGAATATAACAAAACATTATATGCACCTAGTTCTCTGTAAATGTCTTTACCATGTCCTCCTGATGGTGGGATAATAACATCTAAAACTGGTCTAGTAGTTCCAGTTGGCACACCTCCTGCAACTAAATCTACACTACCATAAGTGTATCCTGATCCCTGAGAAGATACAGTAACGTCAGAAACTTGTGATGAAGAATTAATTGTAACTGTGCATTCAGCACCAGATCCATTTCCTTTAATAGGAACTTTGGTATAAACTGCGTCAGCAGTTCCAATACCCACACCTGCATTACTAATAGTTACTATTTTAATAGAACCATCAACTGCATTATCTCTAACAGCAGCATCATCAGAATTTGTTTCCCAATCAGCAGGAACTGGAATAAAATCAGTTGATTCAAATTTTATAATGTCACTTGGTTTAATTGTATACAGATATTTCCAAATATAACCATCTCCACTAGTTCCAGCACTTCGAGGTTCTAAGTCAGTAAAAGTTGGTTCATCTAATGATGGTCTACCGTTAGGGTTATCTGGATTAGTTCCGTTTTGTAAACACTCATATACTCTAAAATCACTATTTAAAACAAAATATGTCGCCGCATATAAATTAGTTGCACCAGAAACAGCAGCAGTATTAGTTCTACTGTAATCATTTCTGTACATATCATATGTAGTTCCAGAAGACCATTTTCTTCTAGGCACTACTCGCCTCACATCAGAAGCACTAATTTTTTTCAGTGCTACCATAGTGTCCCAATAACTATCTTCTTCTTCAAAATTATCCTTTGGAGAAGGAGGATCAGTATCCCAATCAGATTGTACCTCAGTAGGATTAGGTAATCCAATGAAAGAATAATAAGCGTTAGCAGTAGAAGTTACACCAGCAACAAAATTCTTTGCGTTTAATATTCTAATCTGATCAGTTATAATGGCGGCCATTTTGATAGTATTTTTTTAGTTATTTATTAAGGATGTAGATACTAAATTCGTTTATAGTTCTTAAATTTAAGAGGAGCACTTCTTTCTATGATAGTAGAAGTAGTAATTCCAACAACACCACCTTCAGTGAATGCTGTATAAGAATTTAATCCCGATCTTGATGATAGGTCAATTCTTCCCCAACTATAAGTTCCATAAGAGTTGGATGTCTCAATTCCAGTTCCACCCCATGAGAAATCACTTGTTATTGTCGCAAATACTCTCGCACAATGAGTAGTTCCTATTCCTACTCCTTCACTGTTAATACCAGAAGTAGTATTAACAATTTCAAAACTAGCAACTGAGTATACATTATCTATAAATGATTTTCCTACTCCAATAGTATTTCCACCAGAATCCACTGATGTAATTGAAGTAGTGGCATCTCCTACATGAGAACCAGTAACAACAAATATATCATTGGTTCCGATTCCACTCATTGTAATAGCAGTGCCTGTTAAACCAGATAATCTTAGGAAAGAATCCTCTGGAATAAACAGATCAAATATCATTTGATCCTTAGAAGCGATTGTTGTAGTACCAAATCCAACAATGATTCCTTGATCTCCATTATACGTGCTAACTGTATTTTCCTCCTCAATATGAGTAGGAGGACTAATAAGAACAGAAGGAACATTAGTATGCGTATATCCTACACCAGCACTTGTGATAGCAATACCTGTTACAGTTCCAGCCGCACCAATTATTACAGATCCAAATGCTTGTGTAGTAGTGCCAATGCCTGTGGTAGATCCAAAACTAACTGTGGCAGTGGTATAACCAACTCCACCATCAGTAATATCAACAGAAGAAATAGTTCCTGCTATTGATACTATCGCAGTTCCAGCAGCACCAGTTTTTACTGCTTGATTATGGAATTTAATTTTCTTCTGGAATGCAAGATCATCAGCATTTTCTCTCTCGTTAAAAGTATTAAATAGAGGTCTTAATGAATCAACGTAAATTGCTGTTGATCCAATTCCAACAGATTTAGTGATATATGTGTATGGAGCAATTTGAGGTTCATACAATTCTCTATCTTTACCAATTAGTTTTTCATTTATAATTTTATCTTCTGTTTGTCTACACCATACGACAGGTCTTTGAAGATTCTCATCAGTGGTATTGCCAGGACCATAATATGGATTAGTGCTTACTATATCAGTAGAATTAACACTGAGAACAATTCTTTCATTTTCTTGTAGATAAGACTCCTGAGGAGAATTACTCTCAATAGTTAAATCATCACCTTTCTTAACTGTCTCAATAATCTCTCTGTTAATAACATCAGAATCACCACTTCCTTTATAGAAAATTACTCTAGATTTATCACCTACTTTTGGTGCTTCTGTAAAGGTAACTACACTACCGCCATCAAATGTATAACCTTTACCAGGAACTTGTAATATGTCATTAATGAATATTAAAAGAACATCTTGAACATTAATTTCAGATCCTTTACCAGCTCTAATGGAAATTAAATCTCCATTATCTGTTAATTGGAATGCTTTTGTTGAACCATTAAAATCAGAATCAAAATTATCAAGAGATTGAAGAATACCTAATGACCATCCTGTAAACTCATCGTTAAATGTTTCCTCAACATTAATCAGGAATTCTCTATATCCTGTTGTTGTTGGAATACCAGTTGTCCCTCCAATAGCAACTGTTAATGATTGATCATTTCCATATCCATAACCAGTATCTTGAACTGTAAAGTTAACAACACTAGATCCTTGACCAACAACAATATCAATTGTCGCACCAGTTCCAACACCAACACTTCCAGAAGCATATTGTAGTGGTAAGTTTGAATATGAAAGTGGATCATCAAAAACAACATCAAATGATTTATTCACTGTTCCACCTCTAGCATAAAAATGAGCGAGAGTTGAAATTCCAGTGTTTACAAGGAAAGTATCATTATCAATTATTTGCAATACAGTGCTCTTACTTGCTGCAGCAGGATCAATCTTGGTAGGAGAATTATTGACTCTTCTAGGAGCCACAATAGCACCCTGAACTGTTCCCAATCCAACATAGAATGTTGGAACTGTAGATGTGCCAACTTGTGCTTCAAATTCAGTTGCACTGTTTACTGATACAACTGGTGATCCTCCAAAGAAAGGATCTCCTCTTGATGCGTCAGTTGCGGACAATGATCTAGGATAAGTATGAATGGTCGCACCATTATCAATTTGACATGTAAACGCCAATCCTGTAAAGATAACAACACTTGTTTTTCCGCTAGTATTATACCCATGAGGTGTATTTGTTGTAACTGTGAGAATACCAGTTACGTTATTATAAGCAGCAGTGTTTATTCCTAATGGAGGTGCATAATCACATGTGAATGCTATTCCTGATAGACTTACTTCATCACCAACGGATAATCCATGAGCAGTTGATACTGATACAATTGTAACTCCAGTTGTTGAAGTATAACCAACATCAGAAATTGATTTTGGTTTGTAAAATACTTGAGTATTTGTAACAGCAGTTCCCGTTACATGTCCATTTTCGATAGTTGCTATTCCAACTGGTGTTAAAGTAACTCCATTAAGATTTTCCTCTTTAATGGATATATTAACAGTTGTTTGAATTCCAGATCTATAACCTGATCCTGTGTTGCCAACACTAATTGCTGAGACTATTCCAGTATTACCTATTATCGCAGTTCCTCCTGCGGCAACAAGTGGTTGATATCCGAATCCCTCACTAGATCCCACAGAGACAATTATTCCACCAAGAGGAAGATTGGAACCATTTGGATCAGACGTTACTGAAGTAGCAGTTCCTGTAAAACTAATTGAAGAAATTCCAGAAGCTTCGGAAATTGTATATTGTTCTGCAAGTCCACTTCCTTGGAAAACATCATTAACTAAGATAACAGTATCTGTTTGTATTCCTGTAACATTTGCACCATCAGATTTTAATCTAAATGTTCTTTCAATTCCATTAAATTGTTCAGATATGCTGTCAAAAACATAATTTTCTGAATAGGTTTCATTTACGCCATCAGTTTCTCCTGAACGCATAAATGTTCTTCCTTGGAAATGAGATCCTGTTGAAATACCTGTCCAATCCCTTTCATCAGGTGGATTTGTGGTGCTACCTATTGGAACATTTCCATAAGGTGCTTCTGAGAATGTAAGAAGATTATTTACAATATTATAATTACCAATAATCTTAGTAACCTTATCTCCTGTGCCATGACCTGCTAATACAGTTCCTAACCATTCTCTACGCACTCTTATGAAGTTGGTGCTACCAATACCCACGCCTTCTATTTTCATAATCTCATTATTGATCTTAATCAGATCTGCACCAAAGAATGAGTTTATACCACTAAACTCAATAACATTATCAGTTTCAAGAATCATATTAGATAATGTAGTTGTAACAGCAGTTGATACAACAGGTGATTGAATAATATTATCCAATGCTATCAACGCCTTGGCATTTTGATTTGTTGCAACAAATCTATGAGAAGTACCTATACCAACACTAGTAATATTCAAAGGTTCTGGAACTACCTTCAAAGCATCTTCTGCACTTCTTGCTAACTTAATAGCATCAGAACTTATCTTAACAACAAATACATCAGAAGGAACTCTATCTGTGGTTCCTATGCCAGCAAAAGAGGTAGAAGCGATTCCTATTGCCATAGTAGAACCACTACCAGAATGACTATAAGAAATCTGTTCACCAGTTACAAAGAAATGATTAGGAATTGTAATTGTGTCAGCAGAGACACTTACAATATTTGCATCATTACAAAGAACATATCTTTCAAAAATATTATTGGTATCATGTGTTAGATTAAATGCTCTCTTAATATCTCTTTCAGTTCCAAAATATTCACCAAATCCACTATTGATTGTTGCATTAGTAAAGTCAATAGAATCCTTAGCAGCAATAACATGTTTTAGTGCATTACTGAAAACAGCAACATCAACAGCAATACTTGCTAATGGAGTAAAGGTTAATGATACAATACCGTTACTATCAACTATACTACCAATGGTTCCTAATCCTGCCCCCACAGACTCTATAACGCCGTATTCAGTGTCAAAGGTAGAAATAGGTGCAGCAGGGTCTGATACGTGATTATCAATAACTAAAACTTCAGAAACTTGATATCTATCATTAGTGGTATCTGTTACTTGAACAAAGAAATATCCCGCATCAAAATCATTATTATATTGAGCAATAGTTGTGAATCCAGGAGTTCCTGATGCAGAAATACTTGTTGCTCTCGCATCAAGTTTTGCATGATTCATAAAGATTGTTCCAATGCCTGATGATGTTGAGGCAAGTGCTACTTGAATAGTATTAACAACACATGTTGTACCTATACTTGAATTAGGAATAAAATCAACTTTTAAATCTGTTCCAGAAATATATGGATGGAAAGTTCCAAATCCAGGATCTGAATAAGATCCTTGAGATGTGATTAACTCACCATACTCTAATAAATCTACGTTTGTTCCATCATGTAACACAGTAAATTCATTATATTCAAATTCACTCAAATCATCAAGATCAGGAGTTATTTCAACTAAAACTCTTAAAGATCTATAAGTGCTTGCTATTCCAACAACATTAGTAGTAGTTCCACTAGGAACATTAGTGCTAGAAGTATTAATTATAGCAACATCACTCAATGATGTGCTTCCTATTCCTAAAAGAGTATCATCTAAATTGTAAGAAATAGTAGTTACATCATAATCATTTACAGTGGCTTTGGTTGGGAAGAATAATAATTGACCGTCAGTTCCACTTGCTGAGAAATCAAATGATCCTTGATCATAAGATGTTTCAACTCTTCCATATTGATTAATATAACCTTGTGATCCATCATGTAAAAGACTTACCAACATCAACTGACGTTCCTGAGTAAATCTCTTATCATTAATAAGAGTGATAAATTTAAGTGCTCTACTGTCATTCAAAACAAAAGTATTTACAACACTGAATTTTGTCGCTCTTGGATTACTATTGAATGACCCACTCATATCATCAATAGATAGAACTCTATTACCTACTGACTCTGTAAAATCTGTAAGTATTCTACTAGAAAATATTATTTCATCAGAGAAGAATGTAGATCCTGTATTACGAGAATTTTCTGTAACTAAATCAAAATCATATACACAATTTAAATCTCCAACACCAACTAAATCACTTACTATATCAACCGAAGTTTGATTCGTAGATATCCCAACTGCCATTGATGGTGAAGTGGACTCTAATTGATAATCAGAGAATTTTTTAAATCCTAAAGTATGATTTAAAGTGCTTACAACATCATTCCAAGTATCTTCTACAACTCTGGATCTTATAGCATAAGAGAAGTTTTGATAATATAAACTATCTTGTAATCTCTGTATATTAGAGTTAATAAATCCTGAATCATCTTGCCATCCTTTTAATACTTTTGAAGTTGCTTCTAATTCTAAATCAGAATCAAATGTTTTTATAGAAGACGCTATTCCTTGTGTATCAGAAGTAGATCCTTTAATAATATCACCAACTTTAAAGTTATTATTAGCAGATACTTTTAGTAATCCAATATCAGAGTTCCAAGATTCTACAGTACCAGAAGCAGATGATGAAGATACAGTTTCACCCTCTAAGTAATCATTCGTTCCTAATTTTATATCAAACTGAGGGAAATATTTTTCAGGTATAATTCTTCCAGCAGAATTATTTGGATCAAAAGCACCAGGAAAAGTTCCGTTGTCTGGAAACTCAGCAGCCATGCTATATGTGATTGTTGCACCAATTCCACCTAAATTAGCATCAACTGCATTAACAGTAAAGAATTTAAAATCATGATCAGCAGAATTAAATCCTTTACCAGTAGAACCAATTCCTATACTTACATTTTCAATCATAACAGTATCACCAACCACAAACGGGAAGGAATCTGCTGTGCTAAATCCTACCGATAGTTTTACGAAAGCATCCTTAGTTATGGTATTAAAACCAACGGTACTAATTCCAACTCCATTACTATTTTCAAATGGTATTAAGGTAGGAGCATATGATTTAGTCATCCCTGTAGGATTCTTTAATATGGTTACATTTGTATCACCCAAAGAATATCTTAAATCTGCATCAGTAATAATTTTTTTAGTTTTACCATCACGAATAAGAAGTTTAGGTGCAACTCCATATCCACGACCACCTGAGGTTATTCCAATATTAGTAAAACTTGCAAGAGATTCAATATCAATAATTTGAGGTAGTAATGCACTTGGTTTTAATGTAGGATCAGATGGGAAAGTATATCCAATATCTTCAATCTTTGTAGTTTTAATTTTTCCTATTGAAGAACTTGATGGTTCAGCAACAGCTCCACTACCAACAGTTGAGGTAATTGTAGTAATGCCAGGAAGAGAATAATAATTTACACCACTATTTTTTATTTCAAATCTAGAAATAGATCCATAAGCACTAGTAGATGTTGTTGTATAATCAATATCAGAAGTGGTTCCTGCATAAGATACTTGTTCGGGGGTATCTGCTATCGTGTAGGTAAATGCAGTTGTAGAAGCAGTAGTAATAGTTTGTTTTCCGTTATAAACAGAAGCATTGGATATCACCTCGTTATTAGAAACAGTTTCTTCATCAACTACAACTTCTTTTTTAACATCAGGTATATTTGATTCAAATACTGGATCAAGACGATAATATAAAATTTCTGGGATAGTCTTAGTTACTTCAAGAGTTATTTTTGCATCTACTGTTATACCTACAGTTCCTGTTCTGGTTACATTAAATCCTGTTGACTCAGAATCATTTTCCCATTTATTTGTATAATTTCTATCAGTGTAGAAATTAAGTTCAAAGGCAGGATATTGAGTTCCTTGAACTGTATATGATAGTGAAGAATCTGAAAGATCAAAAGAAACAGTAGAATCTTTATAAACATCAACTGATGGATTAATAGGATTAATTACTCCTGCTGATGCACTAGTAATGCCAATAATAATTGGTTTGGATAATGTAGAGTTGTAATGACTATCTGATAACTTGAAGTTGTTATCGTCAATTTTTACCACATAATAAATTCCATCATCCACTAAACCTTCAATTGGACTATCTGAGGTATAAATTACTTTTTGACCAGTCACAAAATTATGATCATTTAAAGTAAAAGTATTGGTAGTTGTATTAACTCCTGATGAAATAAATGATTTTGGTGTTACAATAACTCTTCTATTAAAATCATTATACTTAACAATAAATGATGTAGAAATAGATGGATTGACATCAACAGTTACTTCATCATTATTAATTAATCCATGAGAACTAGCAGCAGACACTGTTACTAAATTTCTATTAATTTCTGCTGTAATAGGAGAATAATTTGTTTTAAAACTATGGAAAACCCCTGTACCAATACCTGCACCAACTGGATCACTAGCAAAGAATAAAGTTGAAGAACTTTGGTGAGTGCTTGCTATTCCAACAAAAGTACCAGTTGTACCTAATCCAACCCTAACTGTTGATAATCCAATTAAACTGTCAGATATTTTTGCAACAAATAATGTATCTCCGTTTGTTAAAGTAGATATTCCACTAGGATAGGATGCACCTTCTTCCAATACAACAATACCAGATCCACCATTAGGTGAATATGTTAATTCATCACCAGTGCTTAAGTCATGTTCTGGAATAAAAAGTGCCTTTGTTTGTATAAAGATCTCACTAATTCCAGCACCTGGATTGGAGAAATATAATGTAGATCCAATACCAACACCAGCAGTCGTACCCAATCCTACTGTCTCAGAGGGATTGAAATAAATCTCTCTATTTCTATTTGAAGAAAGAGTGGTGTTAAATCCTGCATTAATAGTTAATCTACGTTGATTTTGGAAGAAGAATGAAGTAACAGTATGAGCAGCAGAAACTGTTCCATCAACTGCTCTTAGCACTCTAATTCTTGAACGATTTTTTTCTACGTTTAATACTTTTACTCTTTCCGTACCAATACCCAAAATATCATTAGAATCGATATTGGGGTATGTTAAATTACCAAGAACATTAATATGAGTAACTAGTCCAGTAACCCCATCGGTTCCTATGCCTGTTGAATCAGTTCCTACACCAGTCACCACAAAACGACTAGTTGTTATTCCACTAGTATAACTACCTTCTATTTTAGATGAAGTAGTAGATAATCCACTTACAGTGATAATATCTTTATTTTTAAAATTATGAGGATTGTCTGAAACTAAAAGATAGTCACCTTGAATAGTATCAGCATAAATTTCAACTCCTGTAATTGAGCTCGTAGCAAAACTTATGCTGTCAACTGTTTTACCGCCAATAACTGATACTTTGGCAACTGCACCAGTTCCTGAGGTATTAGAATTATCAAAAATTGCAGAGTCACCAATTTGATATAATACGCCTCCTGTTTCTATACCTATGTTCTCAACAGATCCTGGAGTTACTGATTTTATATCAATAATTTGAGAAAGTTTATTTGGTATGTAAACGTAATCATATTCAGTATCTCCCTCAATTAAATTATATGGTTCAGTATTTCTTTGCCATTCAAAATTTTGTAAATCATAAGCGTCTTGATTTGAATCATTTTTAAAATTAAATTCATTAGGTATTGATCTATAATTTTCACCAATTAAATATGGGAATACTGGTTTTTTATAACCTTGAAAAGGACCAGAACTTTCAGTTGCACCAGAATCAATAGTGGTAAAATATGCATAAGTTCCATCAGGAAATTCTGGTGTTACGCAGAATCTTCCATTATTTTCATCAAGAATAGTTTCATCGGCAACGTTTTTATGAGTAAAGTCTTCTACAAAGAATCCTTCTGGGAATAATAATGTAGGAGGTCTATTTTCGGCAAGAGTTAAGGAATACCCAGATTTCATCTGAGTTATAACCCCTCCTGATTGTTTTACATATCCATAAGGACCATAAATGGGATGACCATCATAAGCATATCCTAATATTGGAGAATGTTGATTAGATGGTACTTCAAGTCCATTAACTATTCGTAAATCTTTATCTCCATATAATGTATTTCCCTCTTGACTATTAGCAAATACAGATTCTCTTAAAACTCTGGGTGCATATAAATGAGAATATTGAAGACCATAACCAGGTCTGAACTCATGTGCAATATATCCATCATCACCACTAACGTTTGCTAAATTTCTTTCAAATAAATTAACTCTCCAATGTTGAAGAATTGGTTTTACATTAACTCCTGCACCAGGAAAATCAACTGAAATACTAGTTGATGCTGATGTATATCCATTACCTCCATGAATGACTTTAACTTCGGTAATTTCATTATTTTCAAATACTGGTGTAATAACTGCTCCAATACCATCACCATTAATTGTTAATGTGGGAGCAGCATTATATTTCTGCCCTTTACTCATTACAACTATTTCACTAATAGATCCATTTACAATAACAGGTTTTAATTGTGCTTCCGTTCCCCCAATTAATGTGACTTGAGGTTCTCTTAGGAAATTAATAATTTCAGAGGATCCATATCCAACACCTTGATTAGAAAGATGTATAGAGGTAACTTCTCCTCTGAATATTGGTTGAACTTTACATTCAAAAGTCTCTGTCCCTGTAGATGCTATTCCGACAGTTCCAATCACACTTACAGTTATATCAGGATAGTTAAAAGTTTGCGTTCCTACACCAGCAGAGGTAAAATCAATATATTGCTTGGTATTGTAATAAAAATCTTTTGCAGTGCTACCAATTCCAACTTCTGATAGTTTAAATTCATCAGCATCAATTGCAGTAACGTAATATTCTCTATCAGCAGATAAACCACCAATAACAGTGCTAGAAGTCTCTACATAATTGATTATATCACCAGATTGATAATCATGATTATTAATTTTAATTTGATTTAATGCAGTATTAATTCCAGTAGAACTTAAGACAGTTCTTTTCTTATTTTGGTATCCAGATCCACTATCAATAACATTAATTGAATCTACAATTGTTTTTCTGTTAGCTGAATTTATAAATTGTTTTCCGATACCAAATGAGGTTAACTCAACAGTATTAATTCCAGAAATAGCATCATTTTGAGTTTGGAAAAGTTTAACGGTGGTTAAACCAACTTTGGAAACAAAATATGAAGAATCTGTGCTTAATCCACCAACATTTTTTTGTCCAGAGTTTTTATAAATGACTTCTTCAAAATCAGTGAACTTATGAAATGTTCCAAAACCTATTTCATAAGAATTGAAGGCAGTGGTTCCTAAACCAATATCAGATTGAGAATTAAAAGAAACTGAATGAACTGCTTTCTTCATGTTAGCAGTAGCAACAGCACCTTTTCCATTTCCTCCGTTTATAGAAATAATAGGAGTATCTTGGTAGTCAAATCCAGAATCTAAAAGTCTAATTTCTTTAAGATTTCCAGAAACTGCTACAAATCCAGTAGCACCCGTTCCTACGTTATCATTAATGCTTAAAAGAGGTGGATTTATTACATCATAATTTGATCCTCTTACATTTACATCAATTTGATTGATTTTTCCATAGTAAACAAATTCTTTTGATTTATAATTACATATTTCAACACCATTTATCAACATTCCTGTAAATCCTGGTTCAGTAGGAGTTACTTTACCATCATCATCTACTTCTGATATTTCTCTTACTATTTTTTGAGACTCTAAAGTTTTAAATCTAAAATTATAAGGTTTAAACTCACAATTAGTTGCATTGATAGAATTATCAATAGAAATGAAAATTGAATTAAAAATATTAGTTCTACTTTTAGATAATTTTATTATATTTGCATCAACTCTTGTTACAAAGTATAATCCTTCATTTGGAGGAATTCTATCCTCCACTGTTTGACCATCATCCAATCCTGTAACAACATATCCTACGTCCCCACTGAATAAAGATGAATTTACCTTTACACCAACCTTTTTATTTCCTAATGAATCAACAAATTCATAATTTTCCTTTTCTGGTTTATAATAAACAGCATCACCAGTATAGAATCCATGATCTCCTACTGGTTTTATATTAAATTCCGATCCTACAAATGAACCACTAAATTTAACTGTTTGACTATAAACATTAAGTGGTTGAGAGTTGTAGGTTGGAAGAGAAGATGAAGAAACTAATAATTTATTTACGCCAGGAAGAGTAGTAAGAGTGGCATGGGGTTTACTAGTATGAGCTGCCCCAACCATTTTCTTTCCTGTATTGGGATGGAAATGAGATGGACCATTATATGGTTTTCCATTAAGAATATCTACTGGTTTAGAGTAAACATTTTGTACGTTGGTAACATAGAGGTTTGTTTTAGGAAAAGTATTTGATTGTGCAGTTAAAATATCACGTTTGATTGTATAAGTGTCTGTAAGATCTATATTTCCTTGACCTCTTACAACTATCGACTTATCAGATTCAATATTAATGATATTTGTATTTTTTTGAGATTTATTACTAGCAATTATAACAGCAGAATCACCAAATCTAAAAGAATGATCTACACCTAAGGTTAATTTGTATGTTTTGTCAGAAGCATCTATTAGTTCAATACTTTTTATATTATAAGTCGGTGAAATATTGTAAAACCAACTTTTTGCCTTAAATCCAGTTTCTGATACACCTAATGTTTTTAATTTAATAGTATCTCCTTCTGAATAATAGAAAGTTTTGTCTGAAAAATTAAATTTATTTAATACTGAGTTAATTCTTACCGTTACTGTTTCATCTTGATCAAGATTAGATTGTCCATAAGCAAAAGTGTTAATTCCAATGGTTGTTCCATCATTAATGTCAACCAACACCCCAGTATTTCCTAAACCAACACCAAAAAACTGAGTCAATGATTTAGAACGATAAGAAACTATACCTGTGGTTCCATCAGCATAAGGAATATATAAATCTCCACCTGTAGCGGCAAATCCCACCGTTGAATCAACATTTAAAACGGTAGTTCCAGCAGATACAGCACCTATTACCCTAGTAGTGGGTTGTACTTCAAAAGATCCATAAATTGCACCATCAACTCTAATATCTCTATTATACCCTGCATCTATACTTAACTTATAAAAGGTCTGTCCAAACCCCACCTGAAGGGGTTCTACGGCGGTTATAGGAGCATATGCTTTATTGATACTATCAGCATAAGATTGTTGAAATAAAGTGGAATTTTCTAAATTTTCAGGATTTCCACTAATTGGTTCTACTACAAGATCATTAGTAACTCTCCACTGTGCATTAGAAGGAGTAAATAAAAAATCTTTTGGTCTTACAATTTTTACATCTTCATTATATAAAGCTTTAAACAATATTTCAAAGGATTTATCGCTACCTTTACTTAAATAAAAATCTTTTGCATGTTTTATAAAAACATTTTGATCTAAATCAGAATCAAAAGTTCTATCATCTAATCCAGGAATTAATTGACGTTTTACTTTTAATAAAAACTCTTTTAAAAATAAATCACTTAAATTAGTAATTGTAGATCCTGAAACATGAGTTGCAATTTTAGTTGTTTCAAAAACTAATGTATCAGAGGTTGCTTCAGCAGTATATGAGGTTACTCCACTAAAACCTCTTACACATCCCGTGAAAGATGAATCTGTTTTTCCCGTATATGTAATAATTTCATCGTCAATTTTTAATAAACCATAAGAATCTGGAAACCCTTTGGTTCCATTTGGTGATTCTATTAAATCAATATTAACAGTATCGCCTCCAAGATCTAATGCAGTGCCTAATATAACAGAATCAATAGTATTGGTTAATTCACTAACCTTAATGTACTGATCAATATTTTCAATAAGATCAATAGGACCACTCTGGTACTCTTGACCCTCATAATATGTTTTTAAAAATTCCGCAACTAATGGAAACTCATCCTGCACATAAGCAGGAAGTTGGTTTTGAACAATGTTGCTAAACTTAACTCTATTTTGTGGCATCTTATGATCTTACTAAGTTCCCGTTATGATAACTTGAAGTTACTGTGTAATTTGAAGCGGCTGGATCTAATCCAGAGGAGATGTTGTCTACTACCATTTCAAAATTACTGTTACTAATATCTAGTTGTAAATAAAGATCCTGTAATCCAATTACGTCATTGGATTTAGGACATGCTGATAACTCAATGATAGTTTGACCATCTTTTAATTTACCAGCTATGATATTGACAGGATTTAAAGTAACGATTCCACTCTTATAATTAACTGATCCAACATTTCTTCTAATAATAGAGGGTGATGTTGAATTAGGAGAGGGAAGAGTAAAAAAGAAAATAGATCCTGTTTCTCTATTAGAATTTGGAATGTCAGAAAGGTAAATATCCTGAGATATTCCACTTATTCTAAATGCAGTGGATTTGATGTTATATCCACTCATACTCTTGATATAAAATTCATTACCAAATCCAATTTGGTACTCCGCAAAACTATTTAATACTGCTCTAATGTCCCGTCTTATCTGTAAAGTTGTAATATTAGATGTGATAGAGGCATCACTCTCATCAATTACTTTTAGGAACTTACTGTACTTAAATCTAGCACCATATCTATTTAATTCAGTTGATTCTGCGTA
>CEUI01012102.1_pt1 | contig 16924 bp, 20 predicted proteins | sample 531411 | NCBI WGS metagenome assembly CEUI01 (sample SAMEA2622841, study PRJEB7988) | marine metagenome | isolation source: saline water (ENVO:00002010), including
ATTTATATGTTTCGGCGGTGCGATCAAGCACCCAGACTATAAGCCACAAAAGGTAGAAGGCTTTGGCGACGACTGGATTATTCAGCCTGTAGATGGATACGGAACAGTTGAAATGGTTCGTTCTGTAATCTGGAATGAAAAGCCAGATATGGTATGGTTTATGACGGATCCTAGGTTTTATGGTTGGCTGTGGCAAATCGAAAATGAGATTCGTAAAAATGTCCCTATGATTTATTATCATGTTTGGGACAATTATCCGCTCCCTATGTTTAATAAGAAGTTTTATGACTCAAATGATGTAATTGCTAGTATCTCAAAGGTAACATACGATATTGTTAACAACGTTGCCCCAGATGTTGAAAATCATTATATGCCTCATGCAGTCGACGCCGACATCTTTAAGCCTCGGACTGATGAAGAAAAAGAACATTTTATGGAACATATGTTTCCTGACTTTGACGACAGGTTTACGTTTTTTTGGAACAACAGAAATGCACGACGTAAACAAAGTGGCACACTAATTCACTGGTTTAATGAGTTTGCCGATGAAGTCGGTCCAGAAAATGTTCGTTTAATTATGCATACAGATCCTACCGATCAACACGGTCAAGATTTAGTAGCTATTATGAAAAATATTGGGGCTACTGATAATCGTATATTGATTTCAGATCAAAAGGTTGCTCCAGATCAGTTAGCCAAGATGTATAACATTTCAGATTGTACAATCAATATTTCTGATGCTGAAGGTTTTGGGTTGGCAACTTTAGAATCTCTCTCAAGTGGAGTACCTATTATAGTTAATATGACAGGCGGCCTTCAAGAACAAGTTACCGATGGAGAAAACTGGTTTGGCATTGGATTGACTCCTGCGTCAAAAACTATTATTGGCTCTCAAGAGGTGCCTTATATCTACGAAGATAGGTTAAATAAAGAAGATTTTTTAAATGCACTTCGAACAATGTATAATATGCCAAAAGAAGAGCGACAAAAATTAGGAGCTGCCGGACGCGAGCACGTTCTTAAAAATTACAATTTTGCTGATTTTGGACAAAAGTGGGTTGATTTGATGGATCACATTCACGAAAAATATGGTTCTTGGTCAACTCGTAAAGAGTATAGGCCGTGGACTTTTGAGGAGGTAGCATGAAGTTTAAAATTATCGTAAGAGGACCAGTCTTATCTATGTCTGGCTATGGTGAGCAGAGCAGGTTTGCCCTAAGATCGCTTAGGAAGCACGAAGATAAATTTGACATTTATGTAGTTCCAATACCTTGGGGAAATACCAATTGGATTAATGATGATAATGAAGAGCGTCAATGGATGGATAACCACATTCGACGCACTGCTATGTATCTACAGTCAGAAGAAAATCCTCATTTTGATCTATCCCTCCAAATTACCATTCCTAATGAGTGGGAAAAAATGGCCGATGTCAATATTGGTTACACCGCCGGCATCGAAACTACCCGAGTAGCACCGGTTTGGATTGAGAAAGCCAATATGATGGACAAGATTATTGTTGTCTCGAATCACTCCAAAGATGTGTTCGTTAACTCAGCCTATGAAGCGTACAATAAACAAACCGGTGAAAAAATTAATTTACAAGTCAAAACACCCATCGAAGTAGTTAACTACCCGGTCAGAGAGTTTGAGCCAGATGCAAATTTTAATTTAGACTTAGAGTATGATTTTAACTATCTTTTAATGGCGCAATGGTCAACGCGAAAAAATATAGAAAACTCTATTAAATGGTTTATTGAAGAGAATATCGATGAAGAGGTCGGACTAATAATTAAGACCAACTCACAAGCTAATTGCAAGATTGATAAAGAGTTTACCTTAGAAGAAAGACTTAAACCATTGCTGAAGGCCTACCCAGATAGAAAATGTAAGGTTTATTTGTTGCACGGAGATATGTCTCCTGAAGAGTTGACAGCTTTGTATCAACACCCTAAAGTTAAGTGTATGATTTCGCTTACTCACGGTGAAGGGTATGGCTTACCTTTATTTGAGGCAGCATACAACGGCTTGCCAATTATCGCCCCAGGCTGGAGCGGTCAAACAGATTTCTTGTATGCTATGGCCACTGGCCCCAGTGGCGGTAAGAAGAAAAAAGTCCGAGCGCTTTTTAATAATGTAACTTACGATATGCGCCCTGTTCAAAAAGAAGCGCTATGGCAAGGTGTTATAGAAGAGGGCTCAATGTGGTGCTTTCCACACCAGGGAAGCTACAAGATGGAGCTTCGTAAGATAAGAAAAAGATATGATAAAGCTTTAAAAATGGCGCAAGCATTACAAGAGCATATTTTAGAAAATTTTACAAAAGACAAGCTGTACGATCAATTTACTAACCACGTTGTTGGCGATGCAAAGCTAGAGGCCACAGAGTATGTATTTGTGTCAGATCTATTCCACCAGCAATATGCAGGCGGGGCAGAGTTGAGCCTTAAGACATTATTTGAATCAAGTCCTGGTTCGACTACGCTGGTTAACTCTTCTATGGTTGACGAAGAATTTGTGGATTTTTGCAAAGAGAGTAAATGGGTATTTGGAAATATAGCCGGCCTAAGCTCGGAAGTTATTCGTTATATTATCGATAGTAAAATACAGTATTCATTTGTAGAGTTTGATTATAAATTTTGTAAGCATAGAAATCCAATTTTATATGATTACATTGAAGGCGAAAGTTGTGATTACAAAGCAACAGAGCGTGGTGCTATTATAGAAGAGTTTGTTACCAACTCTAAGTCAACATTTTTTATGTCCGAAGAGCAGCGAAAGATATACCAAGATACGTTACCTAGCGTTAATGGAAAAAATACATATGTATTGTCCTCCTTGTTTGATGATCAGTTCTTTGAAAGAATTGATCTTTTAAATCGAAAGTATGAAAATGAGCCTCGCGATAATAAATGGATTGTTCTTGGATCAAATAGTTGGGTTAAGGGCGCCACGCAGTCAGAAAATTGGTGTAAAGAAAACAATGTTGAACACGAAGTTATTTTTGGAATGGAATACAACCAGTTTCTTAAAAGGTTAGCGCAGGCCAAAGGCCTCTGTGCTTTGCCAGCTGGCTACGATACTTGCCCCAGGTTAGCCATTGAAGCCAAGCTATTAGGATGCCAGCTACATACAAACGAGTATGTTCAGCATCGTAATGAAGAGTGGTTTAATCAGCCAAATGAAGAAATTATAAAGTATCTAAAAACTAGAAAAGATTATTTTTGGATGAATGCTTTTAATGGATAATCATTTTACTATAATTATACCATCGTACAACAATGAGTCCTGGGTACAAAAGTGCCTAGGCTCAGCGCTGGGGCAAGACTACAATAACTATGATATAGTATACATTAATGATTGTTCAACAGATGAAACAGCCACAGTTGTACAACAAGTACTTGATGAAGCAGAGACTGCTGCAAAGGTCAAGATTGTAAACAACAAAACAAATCAAAAAGCTTTATACAATCTATACCACCATATTCAAGGCGCCAAAGAAAATTCTATTATTGTTACGCTTGACGGAGATGATTGGTTTCCGTCTGACAGCATTTTAAGTAAGCTTAATGATGTATATAACTCTGGCGATGTTTGGATGACTGCTGGTTCATATATCGATAATATGGCCGGTATGATAAGCTGTCCGAGTATTGTTGATAGATACTGGCAAGGCAACATTCGTATGAAGCCGTGGACCATATCACATCTTAGAACTTTTAGGAGAGAGTTGTTTTTAAAAATTAAACTTGATGATTTAAAAGATGAAGACGGCGACTTTTATAAGTTTACATTTGATCAAGCAATGATGTACCCGATGGCCGAAATGTCCGGCCCAGAACATTTTCGTGAGATTAAGCAGATTATGTATGTATACAATAGAAAAAATCCTATTTCTGTTGATAGGATCCATCGTAAAGATCAGCTTAGAATAGAACAACAAATACGTTTTAAGAGGCCCTATGAAAGATTACTGCATTTATGAAGGGTATACGCATCGAACAGAGTTCGTAACTTGCGAACAAATGTCGCATACAGATCAGTTTCAAGATGAAGTGTATCAAGCTGCTCGCAAGTTATGCGTTGAAAACAAATATAAAACAGTACTAGATATTGGTTGCGGTTCAGCCTACAAGCTCATAAAGTATTTTAGAGATAAAAAGTTTGTCGGTCTAGATCTAGAGCCCAATTTGTCCTTTATTAAAGACAAATACCCTCTTTACGATTTTAGAAAATCAGACTTCAATAGTCCCCCGGAAGAGCCATTTGATTTGATTATATGTTCGGATGTTGTGGAACACGTTTTAGATCCAGATGAGCTTCTAGCGTTTATTGGAAATATAAACTTTAAGCACCTTGTTATTTCGACTCCCGATAGAGATGTTATACAGGCTCTACAGAAAAGTTTTGGTTGGGATGTAAAAGTTAATGGGCCACCACACAACACTATGCATGTTAGGGAGTGGTCATTTAGAGAGTTTGGAAATTATATCTCACAACATTTTAATATCGAAAAACACTTTATGACACCAATGCAAAAAGAGTGTCAAGTTATTATTGCAACACCAAAATAAAATGAACGTATTATTTGATAACGTTAACATAATGTCGCGCTCAGGCCCAAATCATTTTGGGACAAAGCTTATTAAATATCTAGATCGTCTAGGTCATCGATGCTTGGTCCCTCCGCAGGATGGTGCCGATATCAAGCTGTCATTTATTGAAACTCGACAAATAGTCAAAACAGAACCACTAGTATTAAGACTAGACGGTATTTATTTTGACCCGGATCAAAACTATGAATTGCGTAATAGTAATATATTGCGCTCCTATAGCCAAGCTGACGGCGTAATCTTCCAATCAGAGTTTAATAGAGATATTTCATTTAAATATTTTGGAGAGCACCCAAACTATACCGTAGTCAACAACGGTGCTGACATAGAGTATATGAACTCTATAGCGCCCTTGGGTCACCCAATTCTTGATAAGTTTGAGACCATATGGTGTTCCGCCGCAACTTGGCGCAGATGGAAAAGATTAAAAGAAAATATAAAATATTTCTTAGAACATTCCGGGCCTAACGATTGTTTAGTTGTTGCTGGTCACGTTGACGTCAAAGACACTATTATACACGATAGAATATTTTTTGTTGGTGATATTGATATCCAAAACTTATATGCCCTATACAAGAGATCTAAATATTTTATACATTTAGCAAGATATGATTCTTGTCCAAACACAGTGGTGGATGCAAGAGCCGCTGGGTGTCAAGTTATTTGTTCATCGATAGCTGGCACTAAAGAGATAGCTGGACCCGATGCGATTGTAATATATGAAGAGCCGTGGGACTATAGCCCAGCTAGTACTACAAATTTACCTGAAATGAAGTTTGACAAAGTTATAACAAACGGTTATAATAGTAATATTGATATGGTTGATGTATCTGAAAGATATGCAACTTTTCTAGAGGAGACACTAAATGCTTGTACAAAAACAGATTGACGATTTTAAAATGAATCTAAACATTAATGACGGAGGCATCTCTAGTGTCTTGTACTATCAAGGCGGCCGCGAAAAGGCTTTTATGTCTCTGCTTAATGAGACCGTTAAGGAGGGTATGGTGTGCCTAGACTTGGGTGGTAACATTGGATACACTACTTTGCCTATGCTACGAAACGTAGGCCCTGAAGGCTTTGTATACGCCGTAGAACCAGACTCTCAGAGTATTGATATATTGCGTAAAAATGTAGAAGATAATGATTATAACGATAGGTGTGAAGTTACTAAGTGTGCCATTTCTGGACACGATGGTGTAGTAGAGTTTTGGGAAGCCTCAAAACCTAACTTAAGCAGTGTTAAGAGGAACAAATATAGTGTTAACAAGAAAAATATACCTTGCTACTCGCTTGAGACGTTTCTGCAAGACCGTCGTTATCCTAATTTCATAAAAATGGATGTTGAAGGACACGAAGTCAAGATTTTTGAAGGTGGCCTAAACTATTTTTCTAAGAACGAAGGGCACACTAATATTCTTCTTGAAGTCCATCCAAACACCTATGACAATGACAATGATTTTGAAAAGATTCTTCGAGAGTATTTTAAGATTGGGTTCAACAGCAAGTGGGTTATTGCAACGCCAGTTCCACAACCACAGCTGTTCAAAATGGCAGGGTATGAACCGGTTCGCACGATACACACAGATGGGTTTCATCGAGGGTTGTATAATAATGTAAGCAATGATCATTTAGCTAAGTTTGCTTGTCACGAACATATGGATTCAGGCAGTCGTAAAATCGTTCGCAGTTTTATGATTACGAGGTAACAGTGTACTTTCCAAAAAACTTAAATGACTTTGGTGTCATTTTAAAAGGTGCAAGTGTAGCCAGACTACCACAAGTATCCGACAAGTTTAATCACTGTTATATGGTCAACAACTTTGATAGAAACATAAACAACGAAGACTCAGAGTACTCTATTGTTGCACCGGAACTAAAAGGTAAAGAAATAGTTCACTTTGTAAACCGTCTAGATACGGCCCCATTGCTACCTGAACATTACAAAGAGCTTAACATTCAAAATATTCAATTTACCAAATGTGAATTAGATCATATGATATTGGGTATGAAACGTCTTTATGAAAGCTATAATCTTAAATGCCATATGCTACCAGAAGAGCTGCTTGGATACAACGATTTCTTTCAAGGGGTGGGCAATTACGCTAAAAAACATCCAAATACTGGTGTTTTGGCCATTATTTACGCTGCTCATATGCTGAAACCCAAGAATTTGTGGGTTGTTGGACTTGATTTCTACCAGAATGACTATCTTTTCCGACGTCCTTGGCAGGCCCCATTGAAGCAGCAAAAGGCCAAAATGGATAGAACAAATATGGTTGAGCACTTTATTGACGTGGTGAAGCGCAATCCCGATGTTAATTTCAAGATGATTACCAATGCAGATTTGCCAACGTTAAAAAACTTGGAGATTATCGGTGCATGAGCAAATCTTCATATCAGGAGTATGGTGGTCAGGGGCCTATTATATAGCAGATATAGCTAGTATTAACGGCTATGATCTTGGTCGAAGATTAAACTCAAGAAATGATAATGTTTTTGCTTGGAAAACAGGGCCTTTTTATTCTATGGATGGCAACTATAGTCCCGGTAGTCTTCAAGATATACTAGAAACTAAGTGGCCGTTTGATGAGGTCGCTCAAAAAGATAGTGATAGTTTTCGAGACAGAATAATTCAATCTAGATCTCCACACGGCCCTAAACATAATTGCTGTAAACTATCTACTTTTTGTTTAATGACGCCGCTAATAAACAGTGCTTTTCCGGAGTCATCAATTATTAACGTTGTTAGGGATCCTATAGATGTCGCAATGTATGAATCAGATAATTATTTTTTAAGACTTCTTATGCAGGATAGGGCAAATTACCAAAATAATGCAAATAGTATTGATTTGGTCGACGCTATTGGATATTTGTTTACTGCTCTTGGTGATCTAAGATGGAAAATGCAACCAACGTCTGAAACTGGATGGCAAGTTAATACTCGGGTAAGGCCTGTTTTGTGGAATTTGTTATATGTCTTACGGTGGACAATGATTCAAGATAGACTAAATTTAGACATACAAAATCATAAAATTAAAAATGTTCACGCGATAAGATTTGAAAAAATTGTAATGCAAAACAAAGAAGAAATAGAGTTACTGCAAGATATTTTACAGATATCGGGTAAATTAAAAATACCAACGCCACCTAAGTCAGAGGTATTAAAATATAAATCGACCATCTTGCCAAGTCTAGAGGATCAAAAATTGGCCTCCGGAGCCGCAAACATTTTAAAAGTTATTTATCAGATGTGCAAACCATATTTAGAGCAATATGAATATACAGAGACAATTGAAATTTTTGAAAATTTAAGGGGAATCAAGTGAAGATTATATCAGAGATCGGAATCAATCATAACGGAGACTTTCGTAAAATAGAAGAGCTAATTCGACAGTCTGCTGTCGGAGGCGCCGATTACGCAAAATTTCAGCTGTATGATTCAGTAAGAGTTTTTGGAGACGAGTCAAGAAAACGCAATGAGTTTACTTTTTGTCAGGTAAAGCAAATTAAAGATATATGTGAAGCGCACGGTATAGAATTTTTTGCATCTGTATTTGATGAAGAAAAAATTGATTGGTGTGAAACTCTGGGCGTTAAACTGTATAAGATTGCCAGCAGAACAATCGTAAAAGAGCCGGCATTATGTGAAAAGGTTATTTCAACTAATAAGTTAACATATATTTCATTGGGTATGTGGAGAAATGAGTGGTTGCCATTTGAGTATAATAACGTTAAATATTTTAATTGCATCTCTAAATATCCAACAAGTTTCTTGGATCTTCAAAAGTTTTATTACAACGATAAAATAGTAGGGTTCAGTGATCACTCCTACGGGCCAGCATACGCACTATACAATGTAGCCCACGGCGCACAAGTAATAGAAAAACACTTTACTTTAAATAAGGGAATGGAAGGGAACGATCATATTGGCTCAATGGATTTGTCAGAGTTAAAAATGATTAGAGAGTACGGCCAGCAGTTTAATAATATTTCTAAGGTGGCTAAGTGACCCCAGAAAGAGTAGAAAGTTTTTTAAACGCTATTAAGCCCGAAGAACAATATAATAATTATTTAAAGGGAAAACGAGTTGCGATTGTTGGACCATCGAAGCACATTTTGTTGGAAACAAATGGTTCTAAAATCGATGAATATGACGTCGTAATTCGACTTAAGTGGTTACCAATGAAAGGGTTTAATACATATAAAGATTTTGTTGGGGACGAAACGCACGTTATGTACAGTTCGGTGGTTAACCATCAGGCAGATTATGATGTGTTGGCAAAGACTAGCATTAAATTTACCAGACACCCTGAATGCAAACTAGGAACTAAGCTAGAAAATAAAATGTATCACGGTATTTCAGCAACGTCCTATACTTCCGAGCAGTATGCATATATTTTAAAAGATTATGCCACAGAGAATGGTTATGGTAAAAATAGAGTGGCTAATATAAATTCTAAATCTCCTTATAATGTTTGGCCCCAGCTTGGTTTTAACGCCATTATGGAGTCGATAGCTTCTGATGCAAAAGAAGTATACATAACTGGATTTACAATGTATCACGGCGGCGGCCATATGTTGCAAAAAAATAAACCCGTCAGTCACAATAAAACTATCGTAGAAAAGCATAATGGTTTGCTTGAAATATTGATGCTAATTGATGTTATAAAACATACTAATAAAAAAGTTGTTTTAGATTCGGTTTTAAATAAAATTCTTCAAGAATATGCATCTTTAGATGTTTTAGGGCTTAGCATAAATGAAAAAAAAGAACGTTATACTTTAATAATGAATAACTTAGCAGATGAAATTAATAATTTAGTGAAGGATCTATAATGAACACAATAGCAGTAATTTTAGCTCGCGGTGGCTCCAAAGGAGTCCCAAGAAAAAACATAAAAATGATTCACGGCAAGCCACTTATTGCTTGGACTATTGAGGCAGCGCTAGCCAGTAAAAGATTTACACACCTTGTTGTTAGTACAGATTGCAAAGAAATTGCTTCAATTGCTAAAGATCTCGGCGCTGATGTTCCGTTTATGAGGCCAGACGAGTTGGCCCAAGATCATATATGGTCTAGGGACGCTCTTAAGCACGCCGTACTGGCTTCGGAGAAACATTACGGGGTAACATATGATTATGTGGTTGAACTGCCTTGTGTGGCCCCTCTAAGGACGTCAAAACACATTGTAGAAGCTGTAGATAAATTAATTGCTACCGGAGCCGACAGCGTAACGTCTCTAACCTCGGTCCAGGATAAACATCCAGTCAGGATGAAAAGGATTATAGAAGATCAAATTAGAGACTTTACCACAGAATTCCCAGAGGGGGAAGGCTCACGAAGGCAGGACTTAGAGCCTTGTTATATAAGAAACGGAGCTATTTTTGCAATGACAAGAGAATGTATTGTAGATTGGTTCTCAAGGCATGGTAATGATTGCCGTCCATATTTAATGCCAGAAGACTGCTCTGTCAATATCGATACATTTATGGATTTTAGATTAGCAGAAATTTTACTTGAGGAAAGAAGTGCGCGTTAAAATTGAATGTCCAATTAATTTTTTACAGATACAAGATTTTAATTCAATTATTGATTCGCTGGGTTATACATTAGATAGTCATGATCCAGAATGCATTATTGTAAACCCAGGTACCGATGTATTTTTAGATAAGAATCATTTCGCTAAATATCCAAGCCTTAAAGTAGTTGGCACTCCGTCAACAGGAGTGAACCACCTAGATATGCATTATTTGGGCCTAAGGAATATTCCTGTAAAATGCCTTTTGGATAATCGAGATATTCTTGAAAATATTCACGCCTCCGCAGAGTTTACTTGGTTGCACATTATGAATGCCTTTCGAAAGTTTGTGCCGGCCGTAAACAATGTTGATAAATGGAGAGATGATGAAAATGAAAGATTTTTGCGGTCAAATGAGCTGGCCGGCAAAAATATAGGGATTATTGGACTCGGAAGGATAGGAAGAAAAATAGCCAAATATGCTAAGGCTTTTGGGATGAATGTTGAGTACTACGACCCATATGTCGGAAGTTATCAATATAAAAGAGTTTTTTCCTTGACAAACCTACAAAAAGTTGATATATTATGTATAAGTTGTTATCTTACAGATGAAACTAAAGGAATAATAAGCAACGGTGTATTAGATAATTTTAAAGAAAATTTAATTGTCGTCAATACATCGAGGGGCGAAACTGTAGACGAAGACTACATTTATGACCTTATTATAGAAGATAAGATTTTTTATTCTTGTGATGTTTTGTGTAATGAACAAAATATTGAAGACCTTAGGCAGTCTAAACTTTTTAATCTTAAAAGAGACAATATAGTAATTACGCCTCACGTTGCGGGGGCAACGGTAGAAAGCCAAACAAAGGCTTTGAAAGGCATACTAGAGTTATGTATAAAATTACAGTAGGGATCAGCTGTTATAAACAAAAAAGATGGCTTCATCGATGTTTACGAAGCCTTGTTAACCAAACGATAGGAAAAGATAAGTTTGAAATTATTTTAGTCAACGATGATCCGGAAGAAAGACTGGAAGATGTATGTAATATTTTTTCAGACCACCTTAATATTCGATTGATTAATAACGAAAAGAATTTGGGACTACCATCGTCTCTAAACAAAATACTGCAAAATAGTTTAGGACAGTATTTTGTTAGGATTGATTCCGATGATTATGTCTCGCGCCACTTTCTCTATATGCTGTCCACATTTCTTGATATGAACTCCGGCCCTAGAATTATGAATTCAGAAATGAACTGTCAGGCCGTTGCTTGCGATTATTTTAAAGTTGACAATACGGGTCAACTTATGAGTCGTCATAGCGCAGAAAAAGAGTTTGTTGCGTGTGGCATTATGTTTACATATGAGTCTTTATGTGACGTTGGTTTTTATGATGAGGATTATAAGATGAGGGAGGGGCACGAAATGATCCGAAGATTTAAAGAAAAGTATAAGGTATACAATTTACCCCTACCCCTTTATAAGTATAGGATTCACGAATCGAACAGGACTAAAGATTCTGAGCAGGTTCAAAGTTATGATAAGAAATTAAAAGGAGATAAATAATGGCTAATTGTTTAGTAACTGGCCATCGCGGCTACATAGGAAGCACCTTGTATTGGAGACTTGTGTCAATGGGACACAATGTTGTAGGAATTGATTACAAGGACAATAGCGAATGGGATATTTTAAATGGCTTAGAAAAACTGGAACAATATGATTTTGATTATGTTTTTCATCTAGCATGTATTCCACGCGTTGCATATAGTGTAGAGCAGCCAATTCATACTATGATGAATAATGTTTTATCAACAAGTATAATGTTAGACTTTGCCAAAAGAAAAAATGTTAAAAGATTTATTTATTCTGGATCCTCATCTGTTGTGGGTAATGGCGACGGCCCCGCAAGTCCATACGCATTACAAAAACTAACGTCCGAACTAGAAACTAAATTATATTCAGATTTGTATGATCTTGATACGGTAACGCTACGTTATTTTAATGTATATAGTTTTGACCAAAAAGCAGATAGTCCATATGCTACAGCTGTAGCTAACTGGATGCGATATATCCGCGAAGGTAAAAATCCTTTTATTACTGGTAACGGCAAGCAACGTAGAGATATGGCTCATAAAAGTGATGTTGTCTCAGCTAATATTTTTGCTATGGAATACGAAGGAGCATTTAATGGTCGTCACTATGATGTTGGTACGGGTAGCAATATTTCACTCAATGAAATGAAAGATATCGTTAACGAATACTTCCCAGATGTGCAGTTTGATTATGTAGAAAAAAGAAAAGGTGATGTATTATTTACAAAAGCTAATATGAGTCCATTAAAAAAATTAGGGTTCGAACCAAAAATTAATGTTAAAGAAGGTATTTCGAATTGTTTTAAACAGCTTAAGGAAAAACTACAATGATTAATATTGGGATCATTGGTTTTGGTTTTGTCGGATCCTCAGTTGCTTATGGGTTTTCACCACAGACTGGATTTGATCAGGCTAAGTTAAGAATCTTTGATAAAAATCCAGCCAAGTCAACGCACAGTCTAGACGAAGTATTGGATGAGTCAGATTTTATTTTCTTGTCTGTGCCTACCCCATCAAATGTTGATGGCTCCATCAACCTTTCGATCTTAGAAAGTGTTCTTGGCGAAGTAGACGCGCACGGGACAAAAGATGGTAGTGTCGTCCTGGTGCGTTCAACAGTCATACCAGGAACAACAAGAGCATTTCAGGGAAAATATAGCAATATAACTCTTGTGTTCAATCCGGAATTCTTAACAGAAAGATCGGCAAAGTTTGATTTTATTAATCAAGCCAGATTTATTCTTGGTGGAGAATCAAAAAATACAAGTAAGGTGGCTGAGCTTTTTCGCATTAGATTCGGAGGCTCTACACCAACTATACAAACAAACTTTGAAACAGCAGAGTTTATTAAGTATATGAATAACTGTTATTTTGCGACCAAGGTTTCGTTTATGAACGAAATGAGACTGATAGCAGATAAAAGCAATGTTGATTGGAATGTTGCAGTAGACGGATTTGTGCGTGATGGCCGCATAGGACACTCACACGTATCTGTACCCGGACCAGATGGCAAGTTTGGTTTTGGGGGAAGCTGTTTTCCAAAGGATATCCAAGCAATGATGAGTCACGCTCGATCTATTGGTGTTGAACCATCTGTGCTAGATGGAGCTTGGAAAACTAATCTAAATGTTAGACCAGAGAAAGACTGGGAAAAACTGCTCGGAAGAGCAATTATTAAGGAGAGTACAAATGAGTGAGACAGAAACATATAATTTATCAGATCAGGCCCTAGGCGCCTTAATGATGGCTTTACAGAAGTCACTTTTGGAGCAATCTGATATTGTTCCGGTGCTTAAAGATTTTGAGTTTATTAGCTCGACGGATGGCTTAAAGATTTTAAATCCACCTGTTGTGAGAATTCCAAATGAAGAAAATATAGAAGAATACTAGTTAATGCCTACTTATGTATATAAATGTGCCTCTTGTTCGGAAACAATGAGTATATTTCATTCTTTCTCAGAGGTTGTTTCGGATTGTAAGTTGTGTGGAGTAAAAAATTCACTTCAAAGAGATTATTCTACACCATTTAATACTAGTACAGTAAAAAAACAAGACAATCTTCCCGTAGGCCAAATCACAAATGATTTTATAGAGCGGACGAAAGAAGAAGTAAAACAAGAAAAAGAAAATTTAACAAAAGAGTATTTTAATGAGTAACGTTTTAATATTGATTCTAAGCGTAATATTATTATTTTCTATATTGATTAATGTTTTTTTTCTTTGGTATTTGTCGAATCTTACAAAAAAACTTATGTTTTTTTCTGAAAACTTAAACGATTTGCTTGATATTATTGAAAATTTTACATCACATATCAAGTCAGTATACGAACTAGAAACATTTTATGGCGATGTAACTTTGCATAATTTAATGCAACACGGTGAAAGTGTTGTTCAGCAATTAGAAAAATTTGAAGACATTATATATCTCACAGAAGAAGACATAGAAGAGGATGACGTGAATGGACAAGAACCCGAACCCACCCCAGAAGGATCCGCCGAAGAAAAAAAGATCCCGGCGCAGATCCGGTTCCAAATCTAGACAATATTTTACTCAAGTTCATGAAGACGCTATATTAAAGTATGTGGCGACAGATGATATAAGATTAAGAACGGAACTGTATAGAAATTATATCGGCCCAGCCTTTGACGAAATGGTTGATAAAATCGTATTTACTTATAAGTTTACTACATTACCAAATATTGACTCATTGCGAGACGAGTGTAAAATTTGGCTAATAACTATTCTTGATAAATACGATGTCAACAAAGGCTCAAAGGCTTTTTCTTATTTTAGTGTCATCACAAAAAACTGGTTTATTCATAAAGTTAAAAGAAAAGCTAAACAAAATAGGCAAGAAATAGAAATATCTGGATTACCCAAAGAGCTGGAGTTAAAGCACATCTCAACCAGTAATCCTTATTTTAAAGATCGTATATCAAAAGAATTTTGGCATTTTCTTGAACAAGAGGTTAACTCTTGGGAACACGACAAGATGAAAGAAAATGAAAGAAAGGTTCTTTCAGCTGTTAAAATTCTTATGGAAAGCTGTGATGACATAGAAATTTTTAATAAGAAAGCTATTTATTTATACCTGAGAGAAATAACTGGCCTCAATACTAAACAGGTGGTTAACAATCTAAATAAAATGAGAGTCAAGTATAGAACTTTTCGAATTAAGTGGAATTCTGGGGATATATGAAAAATTTAGATCACTATCTTGAAAAAGCCATAACAAACATAGAAGATGATCGAGAGGTTACCCGGGAGCTTCTTGATGATGTCATTCGTTTTTTGGGCAAGAATGAAGAAAATCATCGACAAGTTGGTTTAGTGGCCGCTAAATATGTTGAAACTCTTCAGAGATCTAATGAGCAATTAGTAAAAATATCAACTCTAATTCACAAACAACAGAGTGGCGAAACTGGCCTAACCGACGCAGATAAAGCAGATATTTTTAACCTACTTCAGGAATCGGGCGACTCGGAAGAGGTATCCGAAGATGGCTAACGGTGACGGTCCAGACTATAGAGATTTTAAAATCGGTGAGCTTAATAGTTTAGGATTTAGGCCTGATGATCTTTTAATTTCTGATGGAGCATCGGGCGCAGATCTACTAAAACAAGCGCTTAATAGGGCATACGAAAGAACTTCTACATTCAACGATAAGCTGATGCGTGCAGAAGTTTTACTATCCAGACAAGTATCATCAGCCGGCCCCGGCGCCGCCCCAACTTTTTTAGATAGAATAGGGTGGAATACTCAAAGATTTTTTGCAATCTGTAGAATCCCAGAGATCCACGCTAGCATAGAAAAGCCAGATATTAACAGGGTGGCTAACGGAGACATAACTCCTAGAGATAAAATGCTATTAAGTATGCACGGTACGTACTATACTAGTCCAGATAAAGTATGGACAGAAGGAGCATTAAATGCTGGAGACATTGTATTAGTAGATAAAGAAGGAATTATTGTAAGCGTAGAAGAAAGGTCTAAATTTAGTCCACCAGATAGAAATCGTTCTACAGCTTCTGCCATTGGCGCTTTTGCTAGCGAAGCCATTAGCTACGCAGCTAGTTTTTTTGAAGATGATGGAGATGTGACCTGTTATGACGAAAATATGGAAATACCAAATAAAAACGCACATGCCCCAGTTTTAAATAATTTGCATCCAGAATTTAAAAAATTGGTTAAAAAATTTATTTGTACTTGCTGGGACCAAAAAGGAATTGCAATTACTCTAAATAGCGGGTTTCGTTCAGAAGAAGAACAAGATCAGTTGTATTCAGAGTGGTCTGACTGCACACACAATGGTCGTGGCACATGTGGTCCACGTCCATCAAATAGTACAAGTTATCATAATTTTGGAATGGCCATAGATTTTAATCCTAAGTTGGCCAACGGTACAGTAATACTATCTACTTCACCAAAAAGTATGTGGCTTCAATCAGGAATCCCAGAGATTGCTTCAACGCTTGGATTAGAGTGGGGCGGAAATTGGCAAAAACCCTATGACCCAATTCATATTCAGTATTCAAAATGGTCCACGAGTGAAATGCAAGCAGGCCTGCATTTAGAATCAAGTGAGTCAGCTACAGGCTAAGGGATAAAGCAAATGGCAGATTATTTTAAAAATCAAGAAAAACAATCCGGCGGCAATAATCAAGATTTAGATAAAAACCCACAAGTTGTAAAAGATGGCGCCTCACGATCTTCAGATCAGGATGCTGGGGTGTCATTCGCTGGTTTAAATAATGGTGTAATTACAGAACCAATTGCTAACTTTACAGCCGCCTCAAGCGAAAGAATTATAGCAAACGGTGCTTCTATGATTCGCCAAGGAAGAGATAGGCCAAGTTCACTAGTTAGTGGTTACGGTGGCCAGGGTTCAACCGGTGCCAGCACTATTGATATTGTTGCTGGCCTAGGCCCTAAAGACCCAGAAGTATTTGCCGATCCTAATTTAATTTCCGACGCCGCAAGAATTTATGTTTCCCAGTTAACTGATATTGATAAAAACTTTGATTTAGCAGAGGGAAATGTCGGCGCGAATGAAGCACGTTCGGCCATTGGCGTTAAAGCTGACGAGGTAAGGGTAATCGGTCGAAATGGAATTAAAATTGTTACCGAAGGTCGTGGAGCCGTTAATTCACACGGCGAAGAGATAAAAACTACTGTAGGTGTCGATTTAAT
>CEUI01018629.1_pt1 | contig 16799 bp, 37 predicted proteins | sample 531411 | NCBI WGS metagenome assembly CEUI01 (sample SAMEA2622841, study PRJEB7988) | marine metagenome | isolation source: saline water (ENVO:00002010), including
ACTTATTGATGCTCTTGATGTCCCAGCTATAAACCTTGCAGAGAATATGAAAAAGGGTTTTATCCCAGAAATAGTTGATTCTTTTTTGAGCATCCCATTTAATACTACTGAAAAATATAAATTACTTAAAGAAGGTAAGGTACCTATGCCAGTAGATATGGTAGAGTATCTTTTAAATAACCTAGAGGATGCTACAATGGGGGGTGTTTTAAGGTTTATTATAGGGGAGGTTGTAAATGAAAGGAAGATAAGAGAAGAATCTAATAGAGTTAGTGCATTATATGATTCAAATGCAAAGCCAGATAACCCCTACAAAGAAACTAAAAAGGGTAAGCCTTGGGTAAATTTAGCAATCAAAAGAATGATTATGTATGGTGTAGAAAATGGATTTGATAGAATTGCTTGGTCAGATGGTGCATTCCAGAATAAAATAAATAATATAGCAAGAGGGGCATCAAGTATAGAGTACAAGCGTATTAAAGGAACCAATCAATATGAAATTAAAGTTTATGACTTAAATGGCAATAGAATTATAGACCATCAAAATTTACCAAATATAATGACGCTAGATAAGATGGATTCATATTTTAATTCAAGTATAATTGATAGAATAATTAAGGGAGAGGGGAAAAAAGTTGAGCTACCAGACTTGGAAAAGATGGATAAAGAAGGGCTATTGGATGTTATAGATTCTTCTGAAGGTGGATGGACAAGATTAGAAGATGGTAACCTAGACTCATCTCCAGTGTTTCATATGAACCTATATGAAAGGTTTCTTCCTAATGGCTTTAAAAAGATTGGCAAGGGCTTAGGTGTTGGTGTTGAGACCACAACTCTAGAGATAAGTGGTGAGCTTGGTGATAGGATGCCTGATGATGCTGACTATATAGACCCCACTTTGGATTCTCGTTGGATGTCTAAAAAAGAAGTTAATGACTTAAAGTTGGATAAAGATGAAATTAAAGGGTTCCATAGGTTTAGAGAAGTTGATTTAGGATTTGACCATTTAGTTTATGTTGTGGCAGAAAATAAGGAAACTGGCAAATTTAGTGTTTGGAGGATTGAGGAAGATATAGAACAAGTTGACCTCATATCTTCTAATGTAAGCTGGAAACATATGGTAAAAAGCCTTATTGGTGAGGAAGTAGATGCTAGAATTGATAGAGAGTCTATACCCTTACCTAAAGAGCTTAAGAGCAAGGTTATAAATGAGGGTCTTCCTAGTTTTCAGTTGTCACCTAAATCTAAGCCACTTGATGTGTACAAAGACATAAACCCTAAGAATATAAAAACAGCAAGTGAAGGTGATAAGGATTTCAATCAACGTGAGCATAAAGTAATTCCTGTATCCACAATACTAGAAAGAATTAGCCCAGTAATACATAGTAAACTTTTAAGGCTCCAGTTTAATGTTGGTGTCAAGCAAAATAATGCCAGAGATAGAATTAATGACTTTAGAAAAAAAGTTAATAAGATGAGTAAAAAGGACCAAGCTATCTTCAAGTTGGCAATGCTTAATAGTGACTATGATACGATGATACCACTTGTAAACAAATATGAAATGCATACTGAGTTTGCAGAGGCTAGATTGGTATTAGAGGAAATTAGAAATGGTCTGATTAGTGTTGGTGAGGATGTTGGGTATATAGAGAATTATTTTCCAAGAAAGATTCTAAATCTTCAGGGGCTAAGGCAGAGTCTTAATCAAGATGCGCCTACTAAAACATTTATTGACTCACAGATTGAACAAAGAGAACAGGATTTAGATCGCAGATTAACATCAGAGGAAGAGATTGACCTTATCAATAAGCTAATAAGAGGCTACTCATACATTAAAAGTAAGCCATCATTCCTTAAGGGTAGAAAACTTGAGCAAATAACTGCTGACCAAATGGAGTTTTATGAAGACCCTATTGCACAGCTTGGTAGACACATTGATATATCAATAGAAAGAATAGAAAATAAAAAGTTCTTAGGGCATTCTGATGCAAGTGAAGAGTCTATAGGTGCATATATTCAGCGCTTAAGAGATTCAGGTATGGAAATATCTGATGCAGAAGAGCATAGAATATTTAGAGTGCTATCAGCATATTTTAACCATCAGCCTATTGGTGGTATGATTGGAAATATAAAAACTTTAGCCTATGGAATTTTACTATCAAGGTTCACAAATGCAGTAACTCAGGTTCAGGACCAAGTATATAGTGTATATGAAAATGGCTGGAATCAGGTGAGAACCATAAAAAATATTTTAAGATATTTATTCAGAATGAAAAGAATAAAGAGAACTGATATAGGTGTTGAAAAAATTGCTCAGGAGCTAGACTTTAGCCTAGAAGGCAAGGGGTGGCAGGGCAGGTTAACAAAATTAATAAATGGTGGTATTAATTTGGTGTTTACATTCAGTGGCTTTACGGCTATGGATGGAATGGGTAAATCAAATATTATTAATAGTGCAATTCAAAGATATAGGGCAAAAGCTAAAAAGAATAGATTATCAAAAAAGGATAAGGACTATTTAAAGAACTTAGTTGGGGAGGAATACGATCAATTAATTGAAGATTTAAAACTAGCAGGTGATTCACCTACAATGCTAGAGTTGTTTTTGGCCTATGCAAGACTTGCGCATTATCAGCCTATTGGTAGAACTGAGGTTCCCTTGGCCTATCTAGAGTCAGGTGCTATTGGAAGAATGTTTTATATGCTTAAAACTTTTGGTATAAAGCAGTTGAATGTACTTAGAGATGAGGGCTGGGACATTATAAGTGGAAAACAAAAGGGCAATAAAATAAAGGCAACAGCAAACTTAATGTACCTAGGGACTTTGATTGTATTGGCAGGTGCAGGTGGCGATGAGTTAAAGGAATGGATGAAGGGTAAAAAATCTAGATTCTCAGAAAAGATAGAAGATAATTTACTTAAGATAATACTTGTGAATAAATACTTTGCAGATAAAACAAGAAGAGAGGCAGTTTATAAAGGTGTTATAACTTCTTTTATAGAAAATTTTCAGAAAAACTTCCTCCAACTTACAGCACCAACAGTACTTGCAGAGGTTTTAGATGCCTTGATGAAAGAAGTATATAAAGAGGAAGATGCTAAACCAAATAAAGGGACTAGATATATACCACTTATTGGTGACCTTCTTTATACTAGGAGAGATTTATCAGAGGCAGTTGGCATAGGTGGTAGAGGTAGAGATAGTTATGTCAGGTATAGGCTTAATGATTATTACAAGGCTACCTATAATAAGGACACAAAGAAACCTATCCAAGGGGTATTACTTGACTGGGAAATTGATGAGTATATTGAACTGATAGAGGATGCTAAAAAATATAGTGTACCACAGGTATCTTGGAAAAAACACAAAAAGCATGTTAGGAGGTTGAAAAAATCAAAGAGACAATAAAGAAAATAATTAAATATGTTTTAAAAGATTTAAATATGGACTCAGAAGAGGCAAGAAACTTAGTATACAGGACAGGTATGGCTGAGAGTGGGTACAGGCATCTAGAGCAGGTAAAGGGTCCAGCTCTTGGTTTTTGGCAAGTAGAACCTGCTACAATAAAAGATACTGTATATAACTATGCTAAGTTTAGACAACCACTAATGGATAAATTAATTAAAAGGGGTTTGCTGTTAGACGATTTAGATAATAGTGTATTATCTTCATTGTATTTACAAATAGCATTTTGCAGATTGAAGTACAGAAGAGATAAGCATCCAATCCCTCATACACTTAAAGACCAAGCAGATTACTGGAAAAGAGTGTATAATTCAGAGGGTGGGAAGGGAACCCCAGAGCATTTTATAAAAGCAAATATAGCATAACTAACTATGGAACCATTTGATATATTAGAAAGGTTTGGTGTACCTGTTAGTATGTGTATTGCTTTTGGATTTTTTATCTGGAAGCAAAACAAGTTTATACAAGATGAGTTGCAGAAAGAATTAAGAGAGTCTTTTGAGAGACTTGAAAATATTATAGATAAGGATTTTAGGAACATAGTAATTGGTTTGATTAATGCACAAAAAGAGAACCAAATTAAATTAAGTGAAATGAACAGAAGCTATAAAGCTATTGTTGAAATAATGTCTTATCTGTCAGGTAATGGGCTTAAAGAGAAGTTCTTACGAAAAAAGACAGATGATGACTGGTAACCTAAAAGGAGAATTTAAAGATGAAAGACACATTAAGAACGATCGTAGACACACCTGTATTAGGAATGGGAACAGCATTTACAGGCTCATTAATACACTACTTAGAGGCATTTAACCCAATACTGAGTTTTGTATCATTAGCTATAGGTATAATTGTGGGAACAGTTACACTCTGGAGGATGGTTAAATAATGATAGTAAAGTACCTTTTAAAAAGGATAATTCCCATAGTCAATGGTGTTATAAGTGACACGCTTGGGTGTGTTTATGATAGAATTGAGGCATTAGAAATAAAATTAGATAAACTAGAGAAAAGGAGAAAGTAAACATGCTAAAGAAAATAATAATGGAATATCTTTTTGATGAAGAAAATAAAAAGGAAATTATTTCAAAGTTAAATGAGGAAGTCAATATCCCTTTTATAAGTGAGAAGACAGAAGAAAAGGCTATAACTGCTGTTTTTGATATCTTCCAAGAGGTACTTGAGAAAAAACTTTAACAGATTATAGGGATGGGGCTTTTTAGCCCCATTTCCCTTAAATAAAACAATCCTTGTTTAAATCCTACAATTCTTTTAAATTACATTAAAGATAGTTAATTGTAACAAACACAAGGAGATGTACTATGGGAAACAAGGTCGCTAACGATCTATTGATAGAACTAGGCAAAACCACACCCTTAGAAGAAATCAAACATAGAAAACAAAGCACAGGCAATGGCAAGTTTATTAAGTTGTCATATGTTGATGCTAGGTTTTGTATGGACAGATTAGATGAGGTGGTTGGACCTGCTTATTGGAAAAAAGATTATAAGTTGATTGGAGCCACACTATATTGTGGTGTATCTATTCTTGTAGGTGAAGAGTGGGTAACTAAATGGGATTGTGGTAGTGAGAATACTTTTGAAAAAGAAAAGTCTCTTGCAAGTGATTCATTTAAAAGGGCTTGTGTTTGCTGGGGAATAGCGCGAGACCTATATAGTAATAAAAGAAGTGACTCCCAAGTCACATCTCCAAAGGCTGACAATAATGCGCCTATAGTTGGTGGAGCATCAACTTCTGGCGCTAGTCAGCCAAATACAGTTGGGTTTGGAAAACATGCAGGTAATGAGTGGGCAAAGGTACCATTAGATTATGTGGAGTGGGTTGCTAGTAATATGAAAGACCCAGCAAAAAGCCAAGCTGATGCAGAGTTAAGAAGAAGAGCTACCCAAGCTGAAAATGTCCATTAAGCTAGTAGAGAACACTGTATATGGAAGATACTATGATATAGGGGGCTTAGTTGTCCCCTCTGTCACCACTGTTGTAAGGGGTGGAAGTCCTATGCCTTACTTCCTAATGAAACACATAATAAAGAACTCAGAGGGTGACTATGATAAATATTTATCTAAGACATCTGAAGCTCTAAGGGTAGGGAGCTTGGCTCATGATTATTGTGAAAAACTTTTATTAGGTGAGAGTTTTGAAGTAGAGAATGATGCAGAGGTCCAGAGGGCCTTAATTTCCTTTTGTGCTTGGTATAAAGAATATAAACCTAAAGTAATAGCAACTGAAGAAATTTTATATTCATCAGCTATTAATAAAGGTAGGTTGGTATATCCTTATGCTGGTAGGTGTGATTTGGTTGCTGAAATAGATGGTGAGATTTGGATGATAGATTTCAAAACAGCAAAGCAGATAAGTGACCCTGCATTTGATATACAGCTAAGTATGTATAAAAATCTCTGGGACATAAACAATCCTGATAAGATAATAGATAAAATGGGTGTGGTTCATTGCAAGAAGAATTTTATGGGCAAAGAGCCATCTAGGAATACTAGGTTGTTTAAAGAGGTTAAATACTCACCAAAAGCTGTAGACTCAGTTGTATATCTTTTTAATCTATATAATGATAGTGTTGATAAGGCTGGATACCCCAAGACAAAACCTAGCCTACAAACATTCTTTAAGCTATAATGGTTAAGGGAGATTATATACTTATATTTGATTGGTTGATTGGCGATCAAAATCTTTCAGACAAACAAAAACTTCTCTTAGCAAAAATAGAAAACTTGGATAGAGATAGGGGATGCTATGCAAGTAATTCATATTTTGCTAACCTTTTAAACACAACCAAGGGTACAATAAGCAAGTTAATTAGTGACTTGGGAACCAAGGGCTATATCAATGTAGCAGTAGAAAGAAATGACAATAATATGGTTATTGGTAGGACTATTACTATAAACACTACCCTATGGGCGAAAAGAACCATACCTATGGTTAAAAAGGGAAAAGATATAAATACTGATTTAAAATCAAATATAAATAAACGAATTGATTTGTTTGATAAAAGTGTTAGGACTTTTATTCAATATGATAAATCAATATTAGATGAGTTTATAAACTATTGGACTGAATTAAACCCATCCAAAACAAAGTTTAGAAAAGAGGGTGAGAAATTCTTTGATATAGCTAGGAGATTAGCTACTTGGGCAAAGAATAGCAAGGAATATAAAAACAAAAAGAAATCTACCACACTAGCTAACTACAAGCTAGATTCAACTGGAAAGTTCTTCAGGGCTTGGTGCAGTAAGTGTAATACATCTGAGTCATATAGTAGCTTTGAGATAGGTGGCAATTCTAGATGCTGTGGTGGTAGTCTTTCACCAACAAAGGGGGGATAAGATGGCATTAGCAATAGAACCATTTCTAGAGGAGTTAGAGCCAAGCTATGTGGTAATATCCAAGGATAAATGGGAAAGAATGATCGCTATAAAAGATGATTATGAGCATTTACAAAGGCAACACGACAAGGCACTTAAAGATATGCAAAAACAAAACTATAGGATAAAAGAATATGAGAGAGCACTTAGAGATGTCCATAACAGCCAAGGCTTATAAAGTACCAGGAAGATGTGAGATGTGTCATTCTAATTATCTTAGGACACATCAGTTTTTCCATTGGGAGGGTATGTTAACCAAAGATAAATTAATAGTATGTAGCAAGTGTGCTAAAAAAGAAGCAGGTAAAAAGTATTGGAACAAGGTTAGGTGATAAAAGATATATTAGATATAGTAGTGTATATAATGTTTATTCCAATGTTGTTTTTTATATTAAATTTGCTGAGGTCATTATTATAGTTAATCACTTAGATTTATTTTCAGGTGTAGGTGGCTTTTCTTTGGCCTTAAAAAGAGCTATTGGAAAAGATAAGGTGGGCTGGGTAGGGTACTCAGATATAGACAAACATGCAAACAAAGTATTTAAAAGGAGATTTCCAGATGCAGAAGGACTTGGCTCAGTTACAGATATTCAACCAGAAAACCTCCCAGAAAGAATTGACCTTGTCACTTTTGGAAGCCCTTGTCAAGATTTCTCGATCGCTGGAAAGCGAGGTGGCATCTCAGCAAATAGAAGCAGTTTATTCTTTGAAGCAATGCGAATCATTAGGGCTAAAAAACCCAAATATTTTGTCTTTGAAAACGTCAAAGGTCTTTTTTCAAGTGGAAAAGGAGAAGACTTTACAATCGTACTGCGAGAGATTGCCAACGCTGGGTATGATGGTCAATGGGAATTACTTAATAGTAGGTTCTTTGGAGTCCCCCAAAACAGAGAGAGGATATACCTTGTTGGACATCTTAGAGGACAACCCAGACCAGAAGTATTCCCTATCAGAGAATCAAGTAAAGAGCTTGACATCAGGGATGCAGAAGTCGCGAATCCTCTCCAACACCCTGGACACTCAGGGGGAAACTACAGAGGAATGAATATGGTTATCTGTACAGATGATGGTGCTAGTGAGGACTATCAAGCATCAATGAAAAATATGTCTCCCTGCTTAAAATCTTCACGTTCTAACTATAAACTAGAATTTAAGATTGCAGATTATAGAAATGATGAGGGTTTTAGGATTAGGAAAGATGGTAATTCTCCTTGTTTATCACAAAGAAGACACTCAGATAAAGATTTATCAACAATGCCACCTATCGTTATTGAAAACACTTCAAAAATAAGAAGATTAACACCTGTGGAATGTTGTCGTTTACAATCTTATCCAGATGATTGGAATGATTGTTGTTCAGATAGCCAAAGATATAAACAGATGGGCAACTCAATAACAGTTAATGTAGCAGAAGAAATATTCAGGAGATTATATGATGTTTAAATGTACAATATGCAAAGCAGATGCAGACATTGAAGAGGGTGGTATAGAAAAATGTTTGCTGGGTATGATAGAGGCATCTTTTTGTGTTTTTTGTTTATCTTCTATAATAGATATGATGGGCTATTTGGAAACTGAAAAACATATTAAAAGGAAATAAAATTATATGGTATCTAAAAAACAAACAAAAGAATCAGAAATGTTAAAACTTTTAAATGGTGATGATAGTACAATAATTGATATAGAATCTAGATATCCAGAAATGACAGATTTATTAATTATGCATTTTTACAACTCATATAAGCTGTTTTGTAAAAAGCAATCAGACTATGGTGATGGCAACATTAGATTAGGTCGAGACATAGACTCATCCAATCAAACCTCCTCCTCAGTTAAGGATAATGTGTTAGCTCAATTTGGTGTTGCCATTCGTATGAGTGATAAAATAAATAGACTAATGACTTTGATAGAAAAAGAATTAATGAATAATGGAGACCCAAACAATGAGAGTATTGAAGATAGTTGTTTGGACATTATGAATTATGCAAACATGTTAATGATAATAAGAAAAAATAAGTGGGGTAAATAATGGAAATAATAAAGTTTGTTAAGTATGAATCAGGAAACATTATGGGATTCCTTGATATTAAAACCAGTGAGGGTTTTGAAATGAAGGGGTTTAAATTAATTAATGGAGAGAAGGGTATGTTTGTAGGTGCGCCATCTCAAAAAGGTAAGGATGGAAAATATTATGATTTAGTTTGGATTCCTAAGGAGTTAAATGAGAAACTTCTTGACCTTGCTTCAAATGAAATAGACTTGACAGCATCTCAATCAAATCAAGATGTGCCATTTTAAATAGTGCATGTTGATTGTTGAATTAAATAAAAACTTATGGGAATCAACTACAACAAATAACATAAAAGAGGAAAACTTGGAAGATTATACAAATCAAAAACTGATGGAAAAAAAGATTAGCGATCAAAATGAAGAAATTGCTAAATTAAGAAGTCAGTTAGAAGAAGCAAGAGCACTTTTAAGGTCAATCGTAAAAGCACTTCTGGAACAGAATAATGCAATAGGTAAACAAGCAGAACCTGAACTGGAGAAGTTAGAAGATGAACGAAGACCTGATACTGGAACTCAATAGCCAAGCAGAACTATTAGACAGTGGATTTGATGATGCTATAGTAGGTGTTGGTTTTAATGCCAACAAGGATGTCATTGCTATATACAGCAGGACTGGATGCATTGATATTATTAGCAGTCAAGGAATTGAAAAGATAGATGCTACTGAGTTGTTTAATAGAATGGCATCACAGCTATATGGTGTACATGCCCCAATGTTTATGGCTCTTTTATGGGAACTTGATTAATGGGGGTGAGCAAGGATTTTACTAATTTGGTGAAAAGCCTGATGACGTCGAAAAGAAAAGCCAAGCAAACCCCCAAACATAAAGACCCTGAAAAAGCTCTGAGAAATTATATCACAAAAAAGTATGGGAAAATTACTTGAGTTATAAGCAACCTTTCAAAGAAAGAAATAAATCCAACATTGGCGAAGAGCAATGTGAAAAATACCTTGAGTCTAAGGGTGTTACTTATACTAGGTATGGATTTGATTGTTTGTTCGATGTCCACTGGAAGAAATTTATGTTAATACCAGAGTTTTTAAGGTGCACGCCTGACTATATGGTTATGACAGATGACAAGGCAATGCTATTAGAGGCAAAATATTGTGGTGAAATCCTAAGATTAAAAGTAGATGATATGAGACAATATGGAAAATGGAATGATATTGTTGATGTGTTTTTCTTTATCTATTCGTCAACCAAGAGAACCCACAAAATATTAAACTATAAAAAACTAATTAATCTTGCATCTATGTGTGAGATAGATAGATATGAAGATAACAATAAACCTTATTACAAGATAAACTTTGAGGATATATAATGACAGAAAAAAAGATAATTTATAAAATAAAGCAGGTATCTCAGGGAAAGTGGTGGATAGAGCAGTATCTAAGAGATGTTTGTTCTACAAGGAAGGATAGGTTTCAAAAGAGATATGAAAACAGTGGTACATGTTAATCAGCATAAGATAAAGAGCAATTCAAAGACTGGTGCAAGAGAGCCAGTAATAACAGCTAAAACATATAAAAGTAATAATTATTGTTATGAAGTAGCGATCGAAGGTCCTTGCAAGGTGGTATATAGACCTGATAAACCTTTATCTTGTGGTGCTAAGGTCTGGATTGAAACCAAAAGTGATGTAACCTGCATAGATGGCTAAGAAAACCCCAAGACAAAGGGTTGTAAAAAGATTAGATACAATAGTGTCTATAATAATAAGGGAAAGAGATAAGAAGTGTGTTCAATGTGGTTCCCCAGAGAATTTAACTAATGGGCACGTTTTCAGCAGAAGGGCATATTCAACTAGGTGGGATGTTTCAGATGATGGAAATTGCCACACTCAATGCTGGGGATGCAACTACAAGCATGGAATGGATAACTATGATTACTTTACCTGGTACACTAAAAAGTTTGGTCAGGAAAGGTTTGAACAACTTCGCAAAGAGTACAAGACAATAAAGAAGTATAATACTTATGAGTTGGAGGAGTTATACGAACAGTTAACACAACAACATAAGGCTAACAATGAGAACCAAATTAACAAACTACGAAAGGATAGTGGACAAACTTGATGCGCCAATAAGAGACATAGAAATAAAAGCATGTTGGTTTGGATTAAAAAAATCAGACCTATCATATAGTGATAAGATAGAATACATACAGAACCATTGGAATGTAAGCAAAGAGACAGTGGAAAAAGCAATATATAGTAAGTGAAATCTGCATCTGATATAGGACACGCAGGTGAGCTATTTGCATTGTTTACAATTTATATGCAGGGATATCATGCCCAGCGATCGCCAAACAAGAGACCATATGATTTATTATTAGAGGTTGATAGTAAAATAATAAAGATTCAGGTCAAAACCTCAACCCACAAAGATAAAAACAAAAAGAATGGTGGATATATTTACCAGCTAAGAAGAAGAACAAGAACCTTTGTAAATCAAAAAGCTATACACGTTGATTTTAAATATAAGCCTGAGGACTTTGATATATATGCGTTTGTTCAACCTGAGCTGTTAAAAGTTGCATTTATCCATAGGAGCCAAATAACAACTAAGTATAAGAAGATATTACAACCTGCTGATTATTGCCTATATCCACTAAAAGAGGCTCTTGAATTGGTATGATACTGGTAGATATATATATAGTGTGTGCTTTGGGCTTTGGCATCATTGATGAAATAAGCAACCTTGAGAACCCTAGGCCTAGACCTATTAGAGAGTATATACTATGCAACTGGAATGAAAAAGACTTTTACAACATTGATGGTGTCTGGGTTTTAAGGAAAGAGTGTAGTACTGATAAGGGGTTTAAAAGAAAGGCTAGGGAATCTTACTATAAAAAAAAGGGGCTACAAAAGTAACCCCCCAAATTTAACACATCTCCTATTTAATTATCATTGCTATCATTCATAATACGTGCATCATCATTTATAACAAAGTCATGCTCACAGATATGTCTTTGGCTAAAACAACCATAGCAATCATCTTCAATAATATCAACTGTGTATCCTTCTAGGTGATATAAGCCCTTAAACTCACCTTTAGAACAAGGTTTTAGATTTAAGAAATCTTCATCAATAGATTCATAACTCCATTTCTTTATAATACTCTGATAAACATTTTTAGTTACCCAAATATTAGCCCAACCATTCCAATATGTTCCATCAGTAAATCCTTCCATATCAAAAGAAAATGGTTCTGTAAAATTCCATTGAACTTTTATCTTTTTAACTTTTTTCTCTGTTACATCAACCATTTTAACAACCTCTTGCCCATCTATGTTTTCCATAATTCTTTTTTTCATTACTTGTTCTCCTTTTCTATTAATTCATTTCCAATTCAAATTTTTTAGACATTTCTTTGCCGAGTGGTGTTTCTGTAAAAAACTTTTTTAAATATTTAAAATCTAATTCTTCATCAAGAAACTGAAAAACAAAAGCCCAATCTCTTTCTGTTTTAGGCTCATATTTTCCTAACATTTTTTTTATTTTTTTTATATTTGGAATTTCAAATTTTTGATTTTTCCATACAGATAAGGGAAATATTCCATTATTTATATTTTCTATAATCAGAAGTATTGTCCAAATAACATTTTTCTCATCTCTACTTAATTTTACTTTCACTATATTCTCCTTTTTGGTAATAATTTAATAATGTTAATAGCCTTATCAACTGCTTCTTCTAGCTCTTCACAATGATTATTTATTACCCCATCTTCAATCATCTCATCTTCATCTACAATTTGAAACATATTTGAGCCTAAATGATTTGAAACTTCCAATAAACAATCCAATAATTTTTCTTTTTTCATTACTTATTCTCCTTTACATATATTTGCAATGCTTTATTCATAGCAACCTTTAAGGATTTATAAAATTTACCTAATGGAAATGTTTGATTAGTTCTGTGGTTATGAACCAAATACACTTTCTTGCTATTCCAATGTTCATTTATCTCTTCTATATAAATATTATCATCAGATTTAAGTTCATATAAAGTATAATTATCATCTTTTACACAATTAAATTCATTCATTACTTGTTCTCCTTTACATGTTTATCTAAGATGTATGCAATATGTAATCCAATGGTTCTCATATTGTTTTTAGCATCCTTAGATATTTTATTTTTAAGTTCCTTGGGCAATCTAATGCTACAAAATTCCCAATCCTTAGTAAGCATATTTTTAGTAGTGTCTTTCATTACTTCTTCTCCTTAATTGTTATTTCAAATACCTTGTTAATAAATTTCTCTTTTTGTTTAGCATCTTTAAAATCAATATTATGAACTACAAATAATAATATCTCATCAAACTTACATTTCTCTTTATCAGTTAAATGAAATCTATCTCCCCAGATACAACCTTTTAAAATTCTCAATGTTTCAGCAAGTTTATTCATTACTTGTTCCCCTTGTTTACTAATTCTAGATATTTTTCATTGATTTCAAAACTACCCTCATCATCAAAAAGTCCAACAACCTTACACCATTCTCTGCAAAGTATTTTTACAAATTTTACTACATCTCCATCACACTCAACGAACCCACTCATAGTATATTCAACTAAATCTTTGTTGTCAAATTCCCCTAAATCAAATCCATATTCATCATAATATTTAGTTCTATATCTGTATTGATTTATATCTGCATAATCCCCAACAGATACATTTTCATATCCTATTTCAGTAGCATCACATTTTCTTCCATCTGGTAATGTGAATATAATATTTTCCCCACCAAAATATTCGCCATATTTAAATTTAATTGTTATTTTTTTCATTACTTGTTCTCCTCTTTATTCCTATTAATAAAAGCCATCATAGATTCAACATCTTCTTTAGTTATATTGATTATATCTGTAGAATGTTTATCTTCATACTTTACAATGCTAAACCTACCATCACCATCATCTACTATTTCAACTGCCCATTTTCCAAACTCTTTAATTGTTTTAAATTCTACTCTCATTACTTGTTCTCCTCTTTGATATTTGATAGTATTCCCTTGCCATAAGCATAGCCATTTTCTATAGCCATTTGATTTATTGTATTGTCCATTTCTATTTCAAGCTCTTTTTTAAGCATTTTCAAAGAAAAAATCTGCCCTGCAATCTGTAGTTCCTGCCACTTTTCAATAGGTGTATTGCTTAGATATTCAATGTTCTTTTCGATCGTTTTAATTATTTCTACTTTCATATTCACATCTCCAAATGTTGTTTATTAATTTCAAACCTCACACTAAAAATATGATGAATAAAATTAAGAAGCAAGTATTATTTGTTAGTTCCAACAAATACCTTATAAACTAATAAGGTGATTTATGTCACAAAATTAGGTTAATATTAAAGTATGACAGAAGTGCTTTTCTTTGCCATAGGGACAGGAATGGGATATTTTCTATCCCTTTTGGCATTTAAACAAGGTTCCAAGACAGTTCAACAGGCAGTTGACACATTCACGCAACCTAATTTAACCCCAGAACAACAAGAACAAGAAGAGGCTATTACTACAGAAGAGAATATATATAACTGGGGAGAGATGGAAGAGGCTCTTGATAGATATACAGGTGTAAAGGTAGACCCTATGAATGACTTGGATAATATCGATCCTGAGGACAAGGATTTTGAGGAGTTAAACTGATGCCAAGAAGAAGGAAGAGAAGTTTATCTAAGGACTGCAAGAAGATACTTAAGGGCAGTGGTAAAAGTTTTATGAAATTTATAAAGAAGATGGGCAAATGATAAACAAAGAGATATCATTGGGCACTATATTATCTGCCTGTACAATACTGGCTACATTTATATATACTCAAGGAGTAACTGCAACAAAGATTGAGGAGTTAGAATCTGATAATAAGATTGCAATGACAAGGGTATCTAATGCAGAAAATAATTTAAATGAAATCAATGTAAAGATAGGAAAGATGGAAACCAAGATGGATGAAGGGTTTAAACACATTGAGAATCTGATACTACACGAGCTGTAAGGAGCGTCCACATGCCCATAAAAGAACCAACGAATATTGAAAAAGCAGTAATATGGTTAATAAAGAACAATAAGATATTCACTAGAATAATAAATGAGGCCTGTGGTGAGGCATATGAGATAGGGTTCAGGACAGGGTTCTTAGAGGGTGGTGCAAAGTTTGGAAAGAAGTATCAGAAGAAAGTAAAAAAAGCAATGAAGGGTATGTACAAGGCTTAGGGATGATATTACACACAAGGCAAGGACAAAGACCTTAGAATCACTCTCCCTATTAATTTAAAATCGATCGCTAAGAGGGGAAAATAACCCAGATAAAACAGGATGAAAAACAGAGATAGCAAAGGAAAATTTATTAAAGGTGTTAGTGGTAACCCAAATGGGAGACCTAAGGGAAGTACATCTACTGCTCAAGCATTTAGAGACCATCCAAAGACAGAGGGTATAATGGAAAAGATACTAGAGATAGCAGGTACATTAGGCACAGACAATGAGCATAAAGATGCAATGTCCTGTGCTAAGTTGGTTGCAGATAAGAATGTACCTACATTAAAGGCTCAAGAATTAAATATAGAGGGTGATATAACACCTGGTTTTGTGGTATTGCCTGAAGAAAAACCATCGAAGAAGGAAGAATAATATGGGAGCCACACGAAGGTCCACAGAGACAGGCCTTAGAAGTAGGGGATTGTTATGAGATATTATATGGTGGAAGTCGTGGTGGTGGCAAGACAGATTGTGGGATTGCTTGGTTACTTAGGGCTAGTGAGCATCCTTTGGCTAGGATGTTGGTTATTAGAAAAAATTCAGAGGATTTGTCTGATTGGATTGACAGAGCAAAGAGAATGTTCCCCAATGCAAAGATATCTGGAAAACCAGCAGTCATTAGGTTCCCTAGTGGAGCGATCATCAGGACAGGTCACTTAAAGGATGACCAGGCCTACACAAAGTACCAAGGACACGAGTATCATAGAATTGTCCTAGAAGAATTAACTCAGATACCATCTGAGGAAAGCTATTTGAAATTGATATCAAGTTGTCGTAGTAGTGTACCAGACTTAGAACCAAAGGTATTCTGCACTGCAAACCCTGGTGGCAAGGGGCATCAGTGGGTCAAGAAGAGATTCATTGATAATCATGAGCCTATGACTGCATTTAAAGATGAGGTCTCAGGTCGTTATAGAATGTATATACCTGCTACTATAGATGATAATCCTACATTAGTAGACGCAGACCCTGATTATGTTGCATTTTTAGAGTCTTTACCAGAGCCACTTAGAAGTGCTTGGAGATATGGGGATTGGAATATATTTGCAGGTCAGTACTTTGTAGAGTGGAATCCTGGTAAACATATTATAACAGAGGAAGATGCTAAAGCTCTGGGATATGGTGATTTAAATAATAGAAAGTACATAGGCATTGACTGGGGTTATGCTAATCCCTTTGCATGTGTCTGGAGCGAGGTAACACACGACAACAAGGTCTTCTTTTATAGGGAGCTATATGGGATTGAAAGACACCCAGCACAATGGGGTGAAACGATCGCTGAACTATCTAGGGATGAAGAAATATTTAGTGCATTAGGTGACCCAAGTATGTGGGCTCGTAATCCAATGGCTTGGAACAAACAAGAGACACCATCATACACTGATAGGTCGATAGCCAATGCTATGATAGATTACATCCCTAACTTAGTACCTGCTAATAATAGTAGGGTGATAGGTTGGAGAAATATGGCTCAGTTGATGCACTATGATAAGGAGTCTATACCAAGGTTCTATATTATAAAAGGTACCTGTCCAAATTTAATAAGGACATTGCCTGATATGATAAGGGATGAAAAGAACCCTGAGGATATAGACACAACATTAGAAGACCA
>CEUI01061653.1_pt1 | contig 16783 bp, 12 predicted proteins | sample 531411 | NCBI WGS metagenome assembly CEUI01 (sample SAMEA2622841, study PRJEB7988) | marine metagenome | isolation source: saline water (ENVO:00002010), including
GGATTATCTATAAGTCAAGGTAATAGATTCTGTAATACTAGTGGTTACTATATAACTACTATGTTAATGCATGAATCAGGTCAATGGCTACGAAGTGAAATAAGAATTCCTCTTACTAATAAGAAGGATGCACAAGAGATCGGCAGTGCATGCACTTATGGTAGGAGGTATGGATTAACATCTATGGTGGGCTTAGCTCAAGTAGATGATGATGGAAACGCAACTGTAAATAATAGGAGTGTAAAATGACAAGAACACTAACGGTAAGAAAAAGTACAGGTGGTGGTAGTAAATTCAGCCCAGGTTGGCATACTGCTACTGTAAGCACAGCAAAATATGGAGATTGGAATGATACAAAATTCCTTGATGTATGTTTTGAAGGATACTCTGATAAGATGAATATGAGAGTATATGCTAAAGAAGGTAAAAACGGTGAAGAGTTTGCAATTGGAAATGTATTTAGATTTGCAAATGCTGGTATATCTGATGGATTAGAAGGAGCTGATGGTAATGTTACTATTAAATTAGATGATAGTGCTGAAGCTTTAATAGGTAAAGAGATGAATATATTTCTATATAAAGATGGAGACTATTCAAGAGTATTACCGCAGATTGCACCTGTTCCATTTAAGAATATCATAGAAGAATTCAGTGATGATGATGTTAATTATTGGAAAAGTAGAGCGGAAAACTTCTTTGTTAAGTTTGTTAAACCTAAATTAAATACGACAACAGAAAGCACTACCGAAGCATCTATGGATGAATTGATTAGTGCAGCAGGTAGCACAGAAGCAACAGAAGGAATGCCATTCTAATATAATAATATGAGAGTGGGTACGCTTCGCATCGCTTTGATGCATTACCTTGGTTATAGCACCTCTTTGCTACCCACTCTTTCAACTGGGAGTCAATATGATTAAAGAGTTCGCCTTCAGTCTTAGTAAAAGACATTACTTTCAAGAAGCATCTGAAGAAAGTAATTGGCATAATCTAGATAACGATACATTTATGTCATTATATGAATACGATGATCATGTTAAAGAGTTCTTTGCAAACAAGAAAACTTTAGCAGGGTATGACGGATTAATATATATGCCAAATGAATTCATTCTAGATGTAGATGGTAAAGACTTTAAGCAAGCAACAGATCTATCAATTGGCTTAAAGATATTATTGAGTGATTTAGATATACCATACAAGTTATTCTTCAGTGGTACAGGATTTCATTTCAATATACCAGCAGACGCATTTAGATGGAAACCAGATCAGAATCTACATTTAAAAGTAAAAGATGCACTAACTGCTGCAGGAGTATTTAAATATGCCGATCCAGCAGTGACTGATAAAATAAGGCTCATAAGGGTACCTAACACGAAGAATAGTAAGTCAGGGCTATATAAGGTCCAAATAGACACAAAGTGGCTAGAACTACCTGATTTAGAGCTTAAAATAAAAGAACATGCAAAACACCCTAAGGATATAAATGATATAGAAATGGAATGTAATCCAGTATTTGATGCGCTCACACGTGAGAAAAATAAGATAGCAAATACACCAGAGTTTATATCTCAAGGACGTACTCCTGATCCTGTTAATTATCCATGTATAAGCAGTATGTTAAACTCTATTCCTATGGGTAGAAGACATAGTGTCGCATTAAGATTAGCAGCATGGTTTAGATGGTTGTATCCAGAAGATGTAGTAAGATTGATAATGGAGAAATGGAGAAGACAGGTAGATAATAGCCAGTCATCATTCAGCTCTAAAGAAATGGAAAGTATTATTAATAATTGCTATGATGGTCACGGAGGACAAGGATATAGATATGGATGCACTGATCCTATAATGGATGAGTATTGTAAAAATACTTGTAGATTATATAAATCTAAGAAAGGTCAGAGCGTTATGGATTCAGCTGCTATGGAAGTTCATCTAATAGACTTCTTAAGATCTGATGCAAAACCTATTAACTTAGGAGATGTATATCCAGGGCAAGACTTTCCTATATATCCAGGTGAAGTTGTTATGATACAAGCTCCACCTAAGAGTATGAAGACTATGATTCTTCAAAATTGGATGAATGCATTTAAGAAACCTACTTATTTTATTGAGATGGAAATGTCTCCAAGACAAATATGGTCTAGGTTTGTTATGATAGAGATGGGATGGAATGAAGAGCAATTGAGAGATCACTATCAACAAATGCAAAATGGTATGGATAAAAGATTTAAATGGTTAACAGTAGATTACTCTTCTCCTTATGCACAAGAGTTGGAGAAAAGAATATCTATGCTGCCAATTAAACCAGAGATAGTAGTAGTAGATCATATGGGATTATTTAAATCAAGCCAAAGAGATTCTAATATGAAGATAGAAGAAGCATCTCAAGCTATGATGGAGCTTGCAGTAAAACACAATGTGATAGTCTTTGCAGTAAGCGAGATAACAAAGCAAGCGTTCCATGAAGGCATGAATATAGCATCTTCTAAAGGTTCATTTAGAACAGCATATAATACTAATAAGTTATTATCAGTTAATCCTCAAAAGAGTTTATCAACTGGATTAATAGAACGTATTAATATTAAATGTGAAGCTAATAGAGAGAAAGAGAATATTAATGTTAACTTAAAAGTAAATAATACAAGGATATATTACGATGAAAACAGTACATTTTAACGCATACTTTGATTACATGCTCAAGGAAGTTAGATCAACTAGAGATGCTGGTCAAAAAGAATATGCTCATACTAAAGAAAATGTGTTTGCTAACTTTGACAGAATAGGAGAATCGTTAGATACAACTTCTGAAAAAGTATTAATGACATATTTATTGAAGCATATAGATGGTATTAATGCATGGATGAAAGGTCATGACTCACAAAGAGAAGATATATCAGGTAGAATAAAAGATTCTATTGTATATTTATTCTTATTATGGGCTATGATTAAAGGAGAGCAGGAACTAGATGCTATAAAAGAACCTATGATTAAATCTTATTATGAAACTTATCCAAATGGAAAGGCGGAAAGCTTATTATAATGGGAATCAAAGATGCAATACTACAAAAAGTCTTAAGAGTTGTCGATGATACTATAGGCAAAAAATTTAAAGTAATAGACCATATAACGGATCTATTTCAAGGTGCTGAAGCTAGAATCGACAAACTAGAAGATAGAGTAGATAAATTGGAGAGAGATTATGAGAATCAACATGAAAAAGAAAGTCGCAGAAATCTTGACGCTAAAACCAAAGGCAAGGGATAACGATTTTTATTTGATGTATTGGATGTGGAAAGATGAATTTCATGCATTAAACAAAAAGAATGGTATCTCCTTAGATTTTGATAGAGCAAATATAGTTAACATATTAAGCTTATTGAAAGATAGAAAGCTATCACATCCAAGTGGAATCATGAGAGCTAGACGAAAGTTGCAAGAAGAGCATCCTGGATTACGAGGAGATATATGGAAGATAAGACATAAAGAACAAGAAGTTGTAAAGAAAGATCTAGGATATAAGGGATTTGCACAATGAGAGATATAGAAGTTCATGAGGCCATGATCAATTTAAATCCCTGTTCAAGTAAAATGGGCAGGGATGAAGATTTCAAAGATGCTATGAATGCATTTGTGAAATGGACAGACGATAAAATAAAAAATCTAGAAAAGAAAATAAAGGAGTTAGAATGTCAGTTAAAGAATATTCAATAAAAGATGAGAAAAAACTTTATGATGAAGTTATGATGAAGTATAAGTCAATGAGTGACAAAAAGCTTAAACGTATTATACAGATTCTAGACTCGGGAGTTGAGGGATTATGCATGCCTGAATTTATAGATTTCTGCAGGCATCTACAGTCATTAGAAAAATGATGGATTGGGAAAAAGCATATCATATTTTAGAAGAGTATATATCGTGGGATACTGAAACAAAAAAAGAAGATATAAAGTTCTTAAAAGAGCGGCTTAATATGTGTGACCCTATATATAGGATACTAAAGGGAGCAACAGATGAAACAATAAAGAAAGCTCTAGAACGTCTTAGAAAAGAAACGGGATACGGAGTACCAAATGACAAAACCAAGAAGTGCGAAAGCAAAAGGAAGAAGGCTACAGAACCTAGTAAGAGACACATTGAGAGAAGTATTTCCCAAGTTGCATAAAGATGATATTAAGTCACAAACTATGGGAATGCCAGGCGAAGATATCGTGCTATCTCCTGCTGCTAGAAAAGTAATACCTTATAGTTTTGAATGTAAAAATAAAGAACGATTAGATCTATGGAAATCTTTAGAACAAGCATTAGAAAACTGTGGAGGTAGAAAACCAGTGTTAATAATAAAAAGAAACAGAAGTCGAGTATATGCTGTCATAGAATATGATGCATTTCTTGACATAATAGGAGGATTAAATGAAAGAAAAAGTAACTGAATGGCTTGAGAATAATTGGCTTTATATAGCTATAGGAGCAAGCGTTATAATAGCTGCTTCCTATATACTATAGGAGAATCAATGGCTAAAAATGCATTCAAAAAAAGAATCCTTAGAGAATACTTGGATCTAACTAATAAAGTGCTGAATACAACCTCAATAATAGATGAACATAATTATTATGAGCTATCTATGAATATTGAAAAATCAGTGCAAAGAATGATAGGTAGATTAAAGTATCGGGATTAATAACTCAAAAAGCTATGGGGGGCACCTTGCTCCCCTATGCTAAAATTGATTTAATGATTGTAATACTTTTCGTTTTTGCTCATCCTCATTAACCTTCGCTTTATTCTTTGCCTTCCTAGCTTCATATTTCTTCTGTTTAACAAAAGGATCTCTACCAGTCCATCCTTTCTTTGAATAACCTATTTTCTCAGCTATATCCCTCTTGCTTTCAGCTGCCCATTTTGATATCCATCTAGGCTTATATAGTCCAGTTTCAATACGAATAGCTTGCGGTATATCCCCTCGCGCTAAGGCTGGGATTGTATGCCATATCGTTCTTGCAGCAGCAACATTAAATATTCTAGCTACTTGATATCTCCATTGCCAGTTAGAAGGTTCATAATTTAAATGTTTTCTTTTTGCATATTGATCTGAAGTAAGATTAAGAAAATCAAATAATTCAGCTACAGTAAATAGATCACTGACAAATGGACCCATATTAGATATGATAGGACCCTTTCCAAAATAACTACCATATAATTTTTCTTCTTCTGCTGGAGTTCCTGATTCACGATCTGCTCCCATAAAATCAATTAACTTATTAGCCTCTTCTATGATAGGATTATCAATCAGTCCTCCTTTAGATCCACTTATAAACCTTCCTTCGTCTTCTCTAGTGCCTGGCTGATAGCCTATAGTTGAGAATAGTCCTCCTACCTCTATATCAAACAGATACGCTGCAAGACCACCAAGCATACTGTATACCATACTCATTCGAGATAGTTGTTGAAAATTTGAATTAATTCGCTTCTTCCCAGTATATGGATTAATTTCAACTATATTGAAATCCTTAACGTCTCTAGCAACATTTCTAACAAGTTGATAATTTAAATCAAAAAATGCAAATTTAAAATGTTGAAATTGACCAATAGTTTTACCACCTCTACCTTGAAGTATTTTAGCTTTAGCCCAATTATCATAATCAAAATGTAATTTTTTAACCATTTCTAATGCTATATTTCCAGCAGCATTTTCCATGGCATCATAAACTTCAGTATCAGTAGGCTGTTTCTTTTTTGCTTTAGTTAGCTTATCTACCCAATAACTATGTCTTTTCTGTTCTAATGTAAATGCATGAGCAAAAGCCATTTTAAATGTTTTAAGCCTATTTTGATTTTCAGCCCATTGTTGAGAGTATCTTTGTCCAAGCATCCCAAATGTGAGCACTGTACCAGTAGTATATTTAGAAGATAAATCAGCTAACCAGCTCATATTATCTGCAGCTCGTGCTAAATTTGATTTTTTACTAGCATGAACTAATGCTCCTTCTGCATTTACTGTGAAACCTTTAGGCACCATTATTACATCTAATGAGCCAGCTGTTGCACTAGATATACTAGCAGCATCCCCAACAGTTGAGCCTTTTTCTCCCATCATCATACCCATGCGACGAAGTTGTCGCTCAACCATCATTGAATTAGTAACTTCTTTTTCTCCCCTTGTAGGATCATATGGTCTATCTGTCCCTTCATAAAACTTTCTAGACCTATAATATCCCATTGAGCCAAACTCTATCCAATTCCAAAATCCTTGCGTTCTATTTTTAAGGCCTGACTTTAAACTAAAACCTAATTTAGACATATATTCAAATCCGTTAATCAATCTTATTGCATGATCCACTTCGGTAAGCGAACCTTTATAATTATTAATAGCAGAATCACGAATTTGAGCCATAGTATTAATCATTTCATTAGCATAACTTCCAATTTCTTTAGATTCTTCAGACCCTTTCCAACCACCTGTATTGATTTTTCTAGTAGCTTCTACTAATGATTTAATACCATCTATATATGCATACTGCACTCTTGCTTTAAAGTTACTACTAGCTACATCATGCACATATTTAGTTAAATAATGTACTGGATCTAAACTCCAATATTTACTATCATCAGCTGCCTGTTTTAATCTCTTAGCTACATTGCCTGGTTGTAAATCAGCTATTATAGTTTGCTCTAATTGCTCAGGAGTAAGATTATCATACTGAACTCTATCTTTATCATTGGCAAATTTTGTAATATTATTCATAATATCTGTCATTTCTAACACCAACTTTGGAAAATACTTTTTAATACCAGTAGCTAAAACCATCTCTCCAGTATGAGGGTCTTCAACTTTATACTTTTCAATTACACCAGTCCTAGGATCAACAACCTCTAAACCATTCTCCCAACTCTGCTCCCAGCCTGCCTTTTCTGGATCATTCTTAATCTGCTTCATATCAATATTACCCTGTATCAAAAGAGCATCTATTTCTTTTTGTATTCTCTCTATAGAGCGTACAATAAAGTCTCTCTCTACGGGATTATTTAATTCTTGAGCTATACGCTTTTGAGTTATACCAGTATTAATTAATGCTTTCATCATATCAGCTCTAAGCACATTCCATTTATTAAGAATAATCTTTTCAGTTGGAGTTAAGCCTGTTACTATAGTAAAATCTAATATGCCCTGATACCTTTTTAACACTTCGCCAGCATAACTAACTCCTGTAGTTCCTTCAGACATGTTCCATCCCGCCATTTGACTTAGCCTAGTCATAAGAGCATCATGCTTAACAGGGTCTACAGATTTAGGATTAAGCCATAGCTCACGCTCTAACTCTTGAAATTCTTTCAATTCTTTTTTGGTTAAATCCCTGCCCCATTTTTGATATAAAGGAGATTGCTTGTCTATAAACATTTCATATAGACCTCCTATCATATCATCAGTTAGTTTCTTGCCTTCCTTCATTAATCTCTGGTGATACGATGCGGCCTCCCCTACTCCTTGTATAAATTTCTCTCCAAAAAATGTTGTACCTGTCAATCTTTTAGGTAGATAAAAGTTTCTTTGAATCCAATTTTGTTTCTTGCCAATACCATTTAAAAATATACTTAAGCCTCTATTAAATCTCTTGATATCAGTTTTATGTATTTCTCGAGTACCCCAAGGAGATCCAGTGTATTTATTCCACAACCATTCAAACGTCATTCTATCTGTAGCACCTATCATTTGAGCTTTAGGATCATTGATAAGTCTGTCCAGTCCATTCTCAATTATCTCTTTAACAAAAGCTTGTTGCTTTGGATCGTTTCCATTACAAATCATAATTTATCTCCATTAACATCCGTATTGTTCCAATTCTTTCTTTAAAGACTCTTTTGCATTAGTATCTTTTAATTTATCTGAATGTTCAAATATAGACTTCCTATAAGGCTTTCTAGGTAAAAACCAATGACCCTGAGGATCTATCTTGTAACCATCTACTCCCTGCCATAAAGACCTAACTCTATCTCCTATTGTATGAGCATCAGGCATTTTACCCATAGAACTATTGCCTAACCCTGCACTTAGTCTATAAAGCTCAATAGGATCTAAAAAATAACTCCCGTTTAAATATGATAACATAATATTCTTTGCTTTCTCATTTAAATTAGTTGTTTCAACCCATCTTGGTAATGCATCTGGTTGAGACATAATACTAAAATCATTATCTTTCCTTTTAGTATGCTGTAAATTGAAAAAGACATCGCCTTGCAATGTAGGGTCCCATTCACGTACAAATGCCGTTTTATGACGGTCAATTATATTTCTGTACCACTCCTCTGCAACAATATGATCTATTACCTGACTGCCCTTATCAGTCCTTAAACGATCAAGTACAGTAAATACTAATCTTTCATTAAGTTTATTTGAATTAAAATGAGGCAATTTGCGAGATGTCCTAGTAATTGGATCATACTCAAGCACATCATAAACGCCTTGAGCTGCCTTAGGACTCAACATATTATATAAAAACTGCAAAGCAGCATCATTTCCTCTTAATGGAGATGTATTCATAGCTTCAAGTAAATGGTCTATGACAACTTGTACTTGAGCTTCAGATACCAATCCAAATCTTTCTGATGTTTTAGGAGCATTCTGATCTATAATACTTGATGATGTTCTTAATTTAACATCAAACCTTCTTGAAACACCTTGTATAACAGCTATATCAGATGGTGACAACGAAGGTATTTCGACTGCAAAAGCTCTCGACATAGCTCTTCTTTGCATGCTTGTATTAGGGTTACCCATTCTTAATACTTTATAGTTAATAACAAACTGATCGCCTTTCTGAACAAAATCAGGTCGCTGTCCTTTTGTAGCATCCAAAACATTTATCAACTGTAACTGCCCATCTATCTCTCTATAATGACCTACCTTGCCCCAAGACTGCGGTATAAATCTATTCCTTCCAGGTTGTAGCATTTTAACATCAGAAGGGTCAAGATTTGCAGGATTATTAACTTGTTTATTAAATTCATTTAAAACCTTTACTTTAAACTCATATTGTGCTTGTAAAGAATTGTATTGCGAGTGATTTGATTTTCCCGTAGATCGCATAAAAGACATAGTATCTTCGATTTGAGATACTTCCCAGGATAAATAATTTAATTCAGCCCATTTCTTTTGATCTTTAATAATTAAAGAAATTGCTCTAGATATATTTGCATCACTTCTACTAGTAAACCCAGATAATAAAGAGCCTAATGACGTATCATAGCTAGGTCTATCGGAAAAATGCTTGCTAAGACCTCTCTCCATTGTAAGTAAACCTTTAATTAAAGGATGTTCAGATACTCCAGCTCCTTTAGGATTGGTGCCCAGGAATGACAATAATATATCTGACAAAATAAATAAATCATTCTTTTTAGCATTGATATATTGCCCCTTATTATCATAACCTTGCCAATCTAAACCTGCCCATCTAATAGAATTTTTAACATTTTGAAACCTACTAACCATATCATAAAGTGACATCTTTCTACTAGTACCATCCATATAATTTTCTGTCATGCTAGCCATATCAAATATTGAACCTAAAGGATTTAAGACTTGTTTAATTAGCTTTTCTCGCATAGTGAATATCTCTACAGGTATTTCAGTAGTAGCCTTCCAATCTACTGATGTCCATTCGCCTTTAATTTTTTGTTGAACCTTTAACATTCCTGTCTTAGCATCATTCCATACAATATCTTGTAAATTCACATCATCTATATTGCCATGACGTTTATATATATCAATAGTTTCTTTAATTAAACTCTTCATATGACCTAAGCTATTCTTTAATGTTTTCTCGCCATTAAAAATTATTCTCCATTCTCTATTATTAATAACGCTACTAGCTAAAGAAAAATCATGTTGTTCAGATGAATACATTGTCCTATGTTTCCAAAGTTTATGCCCAGGTCTTTGAGCAACCATTGCTTGTAGTAAGAACGACTGAATAGCATGCTGCCTTACTAATAATGGTCTTTTAGACTCTTTGTTTTTAATGCTAATGAAATAATCTTCTTTTAAATCAGGATTTTCTAATCTTACCTCATCTAATACGCGCTCGAAAATTCTAGTCGCAGGATCTATCATTCCTGTAACATAAAACATTTCTTCGACAACCGTCCCTGGCATTGCATGTATACTACTAGATTTATCTAAATCAAAATCAGCATCTTGAGGGTCTATAACATCAAGCTTATTCATCTCGCTTACTGGGCCTCTTCGTTGGTCTATTAGTTTTTCTACCTTAGTAATAACCCAATCATTCAATCCTGCCTTAGGAGTTCGTAAATCAGTTGTTGATAGATGCACTCCTTTAAAAGCATTTGCATTACCTATTTTAATTGTTTTGGCCATAGAACTAGAAGAAGAATTATTAAGAGTAATGTCTGTCAAATGCCCTACTTTAGAGTCTAAAATCTGTCCATCAATAAAGAGTGCTAAATCTCCCAATGTGCTAACTTTATTTTCTGAAGCTGATTTTAAAACAAATTGATACTGTTCTTTTATGTAGCTTTCAAACTTGTCCATCTGTTTAAAATGCTGTGGCTGACTTAAACTTCTTAGATGTGGTCCTAATATTCTTCCATCATGAGTGACAATAATATCGTGTCCTGGAGCAAACAACTCTTCTAATCCAAATTTCTTAATAACACCTTTATCCAAAGTAAAGATTAAGTTTAAACCTTGAGAAGCATCGCCTATAACACCATCTTTGCTAGCTATCAAATGCTTTTCTATATTTTTATTATATTGATTATAAGGAATTCCAGACCCTCCATAAGAAAGCTGAACTCCATCTGCTTGCCCTATTAAACCATATTTATCTGCATACCTGGTTCCATTTTGAACTCTAACAGGTAAAGAAAGGCCAAATCCAGGAGTCATAACATTATAAGCCCCATCTGTTAGAGTACTCGAGGCAAAGTCTCTTTTCCCTAAATATTCAGCATTTAGCATCTTCTCTATTTGAGGTCCCATATATTCAAATACTGGCAGACCTCCTGCTTGCAATATTCCTTCTACTCCAAGCAAGCGAGCTGTTAAATTACCATCTTCAGCATGTATAGCTCTTAATTGCTCAGCTACTTTTAAATATGTAAATGGATTTTCCCACATATGAGCATAACGATTCATCATATCAGCAACATTACCCTTGGCACTTGTAACTGACTGTATAGCTCTTAATGCATCATTAGATAAAAAATTAGTATATCCAGAAGACATAGTGGCATCATGGGCTCCACTAATAGACTTAATAAAAATAGCCTCTCGTGGTAGTTCTATAATGTCTAATCTGTATGGACTTTCTTTAACTCCCTCTACTAAAACATCAATGTCTTCAGCCTTACTATCTTTAACATATTTGGATTTTAAATCATGATTCCTAGATTCAAATTCAGTACTACCTGATTTTTTTCTAACATTCTTCTTAGCAGTACTACCAAATGCAATAGAGTCTACTAGATATTTGCCGTCAGCACCTTTCATAGCCGCATCCATGCTAGGATGATATGTATATGCAGTCTTTCCTTGGAATATTGTAATCTCTCCAGTGTCATAATTCGATTGTAAATGATTCTCTATAGGCTTAATAACAACATTAACGCCAATAATTTCCCCAGCAGCATCTCTAACAAACCACTCTGGATTACCACCCTTCGCCATTAATTGTGCAACCATTTCTGGTAACGATAAATATGTTGATCCATTGACCTTTGATGCAGCAACAGGGCTGTAAAACTCTAAAATATCATCGGCTCTAGCTTCGGCATCCGCCTTCTTCATATTGAATTTGTCTACAAATTGTGCAACAAGCTCTTTTTTAGCAGATGTTTGAGTGTTGAAAAAATCAACTCCAGGGCCTGTCTCATCATTTATTATAATTTTTCTATGCTTAGTAATATTACCTTGCTGATCAAACATGTGATTATTAAAAATTTCAACCGCATTCCCTAGTCTATCAGATTTTGGTAACATTGTATTTAAGAATTCTTTGGCAAATAATAAATTTCTGTCATTTAATGAAACTCCAGATCTAGGACTATCCATTGTTTCATATTTCAATTCACTTAAAGCATCTATTGGAGACATTTGTTTCAGTATCATATCTTGTACTGCATCTTGAGCTACATTCATCATTCTAGTGAATAAAACTAATTTCTTAATATTCGTAGCATTATTTTTAATAGTTGCATGCCCAGCAGAATTAATAACAGCATCAAATTGTTTAACCATATATTCGTTAACAATCGATTGAGCATTAGGATTGCCTTCAAAGATGTTCAATAAATCTCTTCTAATTTCACTTTTAGGATCAGCCCAATGTCTCATAATTTGCACACCAGCACCTTTATGAACAAATATCATAGTCTTTCCATCGATCAATATAGGAAGGTATTTAACTGAACCATCATAACCAGTCCCAGCTAGCCTATGTTCAAACTCTTCAAGTAATAATTTATCTTCTCTTGACATCAATTCTTTTGCAGATATATCTATAAAGCTACCTTTAGCCATCTTGGCTTCCAATTGATCTAAGACGCTACGAGATAGCCTGGTAGTAAAGCCTCTATCAGTACCTATTCGACCTCCTGCTAATAATATAGATCCATCCATATGCCCTATACCTAATTTACGTTGAAGTTTATTGATACCAGTATCCCAATTAGATATCTTTCCTTCACTTATATGCAATGTACCATTTTCAAAGATACCTATTGCAACTCTTTTCGAAGCCATACCTGAAACAAGAACAGCATAAGTATCTAAAACAAAATTCTCCCACCTTTCAGCTCCATCCTTTCCTAAATTAACCTCAGTCATCTTTTCAATACGAGATTTTTGTGATTCTAAAATTGGCTTAATAACTGTATCTACATAGCTCTTGACTCCAATAAATGTATCACTATTTGGATCAAGCACAGACGGATCTTTATAATATTCCGTTATTAAAGTTTTAGCATTAGCATCCAAAGCAGCAATATCATTCAATAATTGTATAGGCTGCTTTTTAATTATTTCTAAAAAGTTCATATCGCCATTATGCCATCTACTTACATATTGATTATCTGATATACTGTGACTATGAGTCTTTAGCTGACCATTTCTATCTGAAAGTGCAATATCGTCAATTTGTTCTGCAATATAATCATTAAGAGATTTAATATCAGCTATATCAAGTTTTGCATTTCTCTCTCTTAAAGCTGTTTCAACAAACCCATCAAGTTTTTCTTGATATCTTATAAGACTTTCAGATGTAGTTAATGGATCTACAGACAATTCATGAATAGTTTTTAAAAATTCAGATCTATTATTGATTAAAACTCGAAGTCCAACCATGTCTCTGTTGCTAATATACATTTGAATTAAAGTTTCTAATTGGCCTTGTGATTTTGATAAATCTGCAATAGCTATCTTAATATCATCCATTGCCTTTGCATCACCAGCTTGAAGTGCCTGAACTTCCATGTCTCCAGCTTTATTCAATATATTTTCAAGAGTTCCTCCCATGCGTCCAACGTCAGAAAGAAGAGAAGTAAATTCATGTTCATTAATCTTATTTACTTGATTTAACATATCTCTCAAAACTTGTTTAATTTCACTTTTATTAATAAAGTCGAGTGAAGGCTTTAATTGTTCGCTAAAAGATATAACCGCACTTTGCTCGCTTAATTCATTTCGCAAAGGAGTTTCTATAAGCTTTTCATATGCATCGATTAATTCTATAGTATATCTATCTGCTTCGCTTAATCCTTCAGTTAAGCTATTTTTACCTTCTAATAATAATTCTCTTAAAGTCCTAGAAGTAACTAGTTCCACCCCTCCTCTTCTACGAACAGATAATGGATTATCTAACTCTAACGATTTAGCTATAACTCTTTTTAATCCAGAGCCTAAATTAGGATTCCCAGATATATCATCAATATATTTCTGATATACAAATTCTTTAAAATGGAAAAACTCATTTGCATCAACAAATAAATTACCTACACCTCTAGAAGGATCGCTTACTTGCTCCATTATATTTTTTAGTTCTTTAATGCTAAGTTGGCGACTTCCTTCTGATGCATGAGGATTTATCAATGCATGAATATGATTAAGATTATCCATGAATACTTGTAGTTCTGGTGGAATATCTGTAATATCAGTATCAGGTTTAAATTCAATTTTCTTAGTACCACCAAACCAATCTCTTAATTTAAGAAATACATCAGCTATTTGAGGATTTGTTTGCCGACCTGTTAAAATTTGATATGCAAAATCATGCCGCTGTATTCTATTTTGAGTTTGTATAGCACTCCATACAGCAGTTGAAGACATTATAGAAGGGTCAAAATACCCTTTATCTTTATCCCAGCCTGGTACAATCTGCCTCCAATTTGAACTAGTACTACCATCATTGAATACCATATCATGCATTCTTTCTGTATATGTATGATATATTCTATTAAACTTTTCCAATACATCTATAGCATTTAATTCCTGACTTCTATATCTAGGTCCATATTCACCGATTCTTACAACGCCTGCATCTGCAGCATTTCTAATCATTTCAACTAATTGATAAAATGCAGGCTCATAACTTGTTTCTCCTGCTATTTTCTGATTCCGACCTTTATCGAGAGCAGTTAATACACTAGTATGTATCTGTATTCTTCCGTCAGCACCTAGCAAATCTCCCGACCAAAGCCCCAAAGCATCAAGGCTTTCTCTTAAATACTCTTGAGTGAGATCTCTAACAACCCTTGTTACTTCATTAGCAGAATGAGATCTTAAATGATTTAATGTATGTTCTACATTTTCGGCTGTTAAAGGTTTAGTCCCATCATCAACTTTAAAATCCTTTAATCTTCTAGCGAAATCCATAGCATCCATTTCACTCATGGGTCTTAATATTTTACCTGAATTTCCAACTAGCATATGCGCAACAATAGTTTCAGCAACTACTTTCATTTCAATTAAATCATTATATTCTGCCTCTAATTTTTTCCGTTCATCTCCAGTAGCTTTCTCCATTTTCTTGCGAACAACATCCACTCTATCTGCTATCCAATCTGTCCAATGCTTGGCATTTGGATCCGATTTAAGAACATCCATCATATCATTTGCATCAATAAAATCTTTAGTAACTTCTTTATGTAATGCAGCTAAATCTACATTGCCATTAACCTTTTCTCGCTCAATACGATCTATCAAAGAATCGTCTGTATTATGTCTAAAGGTCTGTATCAATTGAAGGTCAGAATCTTTTCTTCCTATTTCAACCATAAATTTTTCCATTAAAGCAATCTCATTACCTTTAGCTTGCACTCCAGTTTGCTCAAAATATCTAGGGAACTTAGCAGGCTCTTGTCCCCTCATTCCTCTGACTGGAGTACCTCTCTTCATATATGTCCAACCAACTAATTGATCAAATATCATTCTAGTTGCAGGATAATCTTCTGTAAACAATTGACGTTCTTCATGTGCTTGTTTCCACATAGGGAAGTTCATAATAGCAGACCCTAGCATAGCTCTTCTAGAAGATTCCCATCCATCTCTTAATATTTCTTTACTAAGATTCTTTATAGTCGTTGGTAATTCCTTTTGAAAATGTCTCATTGCATTAGTTAAAATTGCATCATCAGCCTCATTTAAGACGACTTTCTTCAATAACGTCTCACCCATACCTTCAACTGATTTAAATATAGATGAATTCTTCCCAGATGTATCGAATATAGTAGTTAAAACAGATTGCTTTGCTTTTGGAGACATCTTGCTAATATCTTTAAAGTTATAGTATAATGCTTTAGTCATCTGCTTCATGTCATTTATCATACCTGAATGACCCCATACAACAGCTTTACCACCAGTTACAAATCTAGCTTGTGAAAGAGCACCTCCCAGTAATGCAGAATGCCATCCTCTGGACCATATAGACTCAAACTTCCACTCACTATCAGTTAATCGTTGCTGTTTAGCTACAAAATCCGCTGCTTCACCCAATACAACACTATGAACGCTTAATAATGACGCTTCATACAATGCATTTCCAATTCTAGTTGCAACATTTTCTCCCCAAACATGCTTATTCCAAGGGTTGTTGCCCCAAAACCCTCTATTCATCAATCTTTGCGTTAAATGGTGTCCAAAATTATGACTACGAGAACGTGACGCTGTATCCATTACTAATCGTACTGCATCATCTAATTTATCGCCTGTTAAGCCAAATATATCCTTTAGTTCAGTTTTTAATCGACTACTAGTATTTACAAGGATTGCAGTATCGTTTAATGGAGCATCGCGTAAAGCTTTTCTTTGAAAGAAATTGAGTACTGGCCAACTCTTCTTAAGTTCGCTTGAAATACCATCATCAATCGCATCTCTAGCAACATCTAAAAGTTGTTTGGAATTTCTTTTTGCAGATTCCTTAGTGATTAAATCAGGAGATGATTTAACTAATGCTGTAGCTACATCATCAGCATAATATTTTATAGAACCTCTACCTAGTTGAGATGCCCATGAAAGCCCTTTACCTACTAAGCCAACACCAGAAATAAATCCAACTGCACTACCTAATGCATATCCTAAATTACCAGCTAATGATTCATCTTTCCAGTCCTGAGATCCAAAGAATTGACTAATTTCACCACCTGTACCAATGTCCATCACTGTAGGTATAATTGCAGTTTCAGCAGCACCCCAAACAGCATTGCCAAGAAAGTCCATAGCTGTACCTATTACAGGAACTTCCTCCCACGCATTAGGCTTCTGACTTTCCCTCA
>CEUI01019618.1_pt1 | contig 16779 bp, 10 predicted proteins | sample 531411 | NCBI WGS metagenome assembly CEUI01 (sample SAMEA2622841, study PRJEB7988) | marine metagenome | isolation source: saline water (ENVO:00002010), including
ATGAACCCTTATTTACCAATAAGAAAAGTACCATTAGATTATAATGGCGTAAAATCATCTGCATTTTCGGTTCAAATGAATCATCCAAGTCCAACTATGGTTGCTGACTGGAAAGAATGTGGAGTTGTTGGTAGTAGCTATATGTTGTTACCAAATGAAGAAGTGAAAAAAGCTGCAAAACAAGTAGCTGAAGAATGTGATATAGAATTTGTACATGATAAAACTTTCTTTAATGGAAGACAGTATATATATTCTATGAGATCACCTGAAGTTGTTGGAAGCATAGATGTTGATGATGATGTGGCTTTAGGAATGCAATTCTGGAATAGTTATGACGGAAGTAGATCCTTTGGATACTCTCTAATGTTATTTAGATTAGTATGCACTAATGGAATGATGAGTAAAGATCATTTCAGCACATATAGATTTAAGCATGAACCTACATCTGAGAATTGGGATGAAAATTTAAAGCAAATCGTCACTAACCTTAATAATATATCCAATGGAAGTTATAAGATAGACGAATTTATATCTAGTCTTAGAAAATTAAACAATCTTAATATAGATATGAAAAAGCTTTCTGAATTAAGACATTCTTATCTATCTGACTTACCTGTTGGACTATGGGGTCAATTGATTGATAAATATACATCTAAGAAAGTAGATTACAATGGATGGGAACTTTTAAATGCTGGAACAGATATACTTTGGCATAAAGAAAATCCTACAGTTGCATCTTATAATCAAAATCAGATAATTGTAGATGGCTTGTGTAAAGCCGTAGCATAATAACTATAAGGGGGTACGCTTCAACCTTGATAGAACAGATCATAGCATAGTGTATTCACACTGATCCAACTAGCTGCCCCCTTAATATTAAAGGAGAAATAAATGAAATACGAATGTGCAGATTCTTATATAGAAATGGAAAAAATATATCCTGAAATGATAAGTGAGTTTGAACATATAACACATGACATGTTACAGCTATTTTGTATGAAACAGTCTGATTATGGCCCTACAAACATAGGAATGGGCTCTGACGTGGTAGACACTGATGAGAAGGTAAAACGCTCTTTATTAGCCCTTTCTGTTAGAATTAACGATAAAACCCAAAGATTGATTAATCTTACTATGAATAATAAAGATCCTAAGAATGAAAGTTTAGAAGATACTTTTATAGATATAGCTAACTATGCTGTAATGGCTTTAATTGTTAATAGAAAGTTATGGGGTAAATAATGTATGGTATAAATGCAAAATTGCCAAAAGCTAGTTTTAAATGTCATATGTGTCATTCTTTTAAGAATCAGGATGTATATATATGGGGTAATTTTCAGATACTACCAAAGCATCCATATCAAGAATACAGAATATGTAAAAAATGTGCTATAAGAGAGCATGGAAGTAAACGTGTAAAATTAGAAACAATAATAGATGAAAGGACAAAACAATGGCTGGAAAAGCAAAAACAGTAAAAGAAAAACCTAAAAGTATAGTGGTAGAAACTCCTCCACCACCAAAAACTCCTAAAAAAGACAAGGATGTTGAATATATTGGGAATGAATTGGCTAATGTTAGCAAGAGAATTAACGAATTAGAACTTGCTATAGAAGATATGAATCAAAAGCTTAAAAGAGTTATGGGGAGGATGGGTCTATGATTAAAAGTGGTAGTTTGCAAGAAAACTTTGAAATTGCTTTAGAAAAAGTGGATGTATTAACTGATCACAATGAAAGGCTTATGGATATAATAACAGATTTAGAATATAAATTAGCTCAATATAAAGAGCCTGTAATTACTCCTGAGCCTGAGCAAAATCTAAACAATAATAAAAGGTTGCAAGAAATTAGTGAAGGAGCTGAAAGAGCTATAGAAAGATATAAACAATTTTTAAATAAGGAGTTTCCAAATGCCAAGTCCAAGCAAAGCAAAAGGCAATCGGTTTGAGAGAGAAATAGTAAATAAAGCAATCCAGTCTGGATTAACAGCAAAAAGAGCATGGGGCAGTAATGGTGCTGCCTTAGGAATGCATGAAGAAGTTGACCTAGTTATAGGTAAAGATCCTGAAATTAAGATACAGGCAAAATGTAGAAAAAAACTTGCTTCCTTCCTACAACCATCAGAACACGTAGATGCTGTGATATGTAAACAAGATAGAGGAGAAACATTGGTTATTCTTAGGCTTGAAGATTGGTTAGAGTATCAATTTACAAATAGAATGGTGGAGGAAAGATAGTGGGAACACAGTTGATATCTAGAAAATCATATAATAATAAAAACAAAAACAATCCTAATGAAATTAAAGAAATAAATAGCAAATTAGACTATATTATTAGTTTAATTAACTCTAAAATAAAAGGCAAAGGGGGGCATTAGCCTCCCTATAGTCCTGATAATGCGCTAATTGCTGCATCTCTATCATAAGCGCTAGTGGTTTTTTTAATAAGCTTTTTTCTTTTTTTCTTTTTGGTACGCCAAAGCCATTTAGAATGTTCTTTTTGCTCTTTGTCAGGAAACAGTCCTAATTCTAAATATATAGCATCCTTTAATCCTCCGCCTCCTTTTAAAACTTCATAAGTATAAGCTGTGCTTCTTGCCAATTGAGAATTAATTACAGCAAGTTTTTCATATAATTCTTGATTTTTATCTCTTTTAATGCCTTTTTTAATAGATTCCATATGAGCAAATTGAGTACGTTCATCTTTCCTTTCACCCATAGATGAATGTGTTATTAATTCATATAAGCTCATACCATAATTGACATTAGGCCCTAAAAAATAAAAACCTCCTTGTCCATATGTAGCTTTATCTAATTTCTTTAATTGCTCAGGATCATTTCTATCAGTAGTAAGCCAAGTATAAACTGTTTTTGAAAATTCTTTAGTTTCATCTGGAGCTAATTTTTGAAAATTAGTCCTTGCAGCAATTGTTGCGCCAAATAACATAGATTGTACTATTCCATATCGTAAAGGCCTCATAAGCTCTTCACTTCTAAAATCCCCAGCCTTTATAGATATACCTGCTTCTCTAAACCATCTATGCATTAAATTTATCATATTAAAACGATAATGTGCAAACTGACCAAGTCCCATTTTAGCAAATCCAGCAGCTTTTGTATTTTCTTTAGTAGCTTTAATAGCTTTTGCTTTATTCCATTTAGCATATTCGAAATGAACATCTAAAGTAGAATTATATGCCATTTGTCCAGCTTGTTTTTCTATCCAATTATCAATAACTTTTCTAGTATCTGCTCCATATTTTGCTTGCAAATCATTATATGTAATTTGATAATCTTTACCTTTTATAGCCATTATTTTATCAGCAGCAGCTCCTTTTAAAATTTCTTGAGCTTTAAAAGTATTGCTTGTTGATTGTAAATTCTGATAAGCTAAAGAAAATCCTATTCTAAAAGTTTTAGATCTGTTCCAATCTTCAACTATTTTATGAAGTTTTCCAGCAGTACCAGCTATGTTAGCAGCTATTCTGGCTCCTGATTCTGATATTTTATCTTTACCACGTATAGCAAGTTCTCCATTTTCATCCACATATAAAGTTTTATCTTTCATATAAGATTGCTCTAAAGCTCCACGACTTTGTTGGCTTATATCAGAATCTTTTCCTTTAAAAGCATCCCAAGCATTAGAAGCTTTACTTTTCCCATCAAACCACTGAAGTCCAAATCTTTTCAATTGCCTGTCTAATTTAGATGCATTTTCCGTAGCTCCACCAGATTGCCCATACCATCTTTGAGCTTGCCCTATAAATGGAGCAGCGGCTCTACCACCAAATTCAACCCATTCCCATAACCTTTGAGTAGCATTTCTGGCGGCAGATCTTACGTTGCCACCCATCAATCTAAAATAGGTAACAGATGTCATAATTCTCATCATGTTACTAACATTACTATCCATATTTGGATCCATATGCTGTATTTCAGAATAAACATCGTGCAATAATTGCTTCATATCTTGAGCAGTTTCAACTAGATCTCCTCGACCTTTTTCTTTTGCTGGATTTAAATGTTCATTAGTTATAGCATCTACAGCTTTTTTAAATGTGCTTTTAACATGAGCTTTATAATTAAACACTCCTACATCATTAACATATTTTTTTAAGAAAAAATAAGGATCATTATCATATACTGGATTTAATATAGGAGATCTATTTTTTGCAACATTTACAATAGATTCAAAGCTATCAATTTCAGTTTGTATCTTCTGATCTAAAGAAAGCTTATTGTCATGAACAGATTGCTCTAAATCTTTAACTGTTTTTAAAATTCCTAGCGTATATTGGGACATATAATGTTTAGAAAATTTTACATTTCCATTATTTGAATATCTATCATCAGCTTTAAATCCTAATTCTAAAAAATCTCTTTCTGATTGTAAATTCTTATAATCAGTAACCGTTCCACTTTCATCTACCATATGCTGAAATTCAATAGATTTTATAAGACCATTAATGCGATTAACAGTCCCATCAACCCATTGTAGGTTTTTATCTCTAGCTAAGCTTTTTATTTTCTGCAAACCCCTTACAAGGCCTGTTACGCCAGCCTTACGAATCATAAAATAATTATCAAGCATTTTATTTAAAGATGCTTTTTGAGAATTAGATATAGGGCTGCCATCAGCTCTTGTAATAGTATCTATATCAGCTCCTTGCAAAACACTATTAACTATCTTAAATGCCTCTCCAGAGCCTGTATTATAAAAATCCCTTACTTTCCCCCTATTTTCACGTAAAGCCTTGCTTAATCGTGCAATTTGGTCTTTATTGGTAGATGTTAACCATGCCTGTCTTAAAGATTCATATTCTTTTTGAATTTTTACTAACTCATTTCTCCCTGCGCTGCCTAACCTGTCGATTGTCATAGGCTTCGCACCTTCTTCAAGAGAAAAATTCTTAAAACTATCTAAAAAGTCATTTACTTGTCTATTAGTTTCATTAGAATAATCACGATAAAATGATGTTTCATTAAGTAATTCTGTTTCAAATTTTTTGAGTTCAGGTACATTTTGCATTGCGGCTCTAGGTAAATGAAACTTAGAGGCAAATATACCTCTTGGGCTAGATATTTTTTGATTATAATAGTCTAGTCCAGCTTCAAACTTTCTAATGTCTTTAAAATTAACAGGAAATTCTGAAGGATTTAAAGGTTTATGAGTATACTTTTCCCAAAGCCATTCAAAGGTTTCATGATTATTCCAATTAGCATCTTTAACATTTTTATATCTATTGTTTTTTGAATTAGACCAATCATCTGCAATTTTCTGCATTCTATTTGCAATTTCATTTTTATCCTTAGAAGACATTTTATCTTCTCGCTTTTTACCAAAAGCATGGATACCGCATGTCCAAATACTCATTTATTAATTCCTTATTTTATAACAGTCAAATAAATTCTTAATTCTTTCACTTGAAGACTCTCCTTGACCGCCTTTTTCTCCAAGATCTTTACGATTAATAGCATCTATCTCTGTAATTAATCTTTCTTTAATTCCAAAATCTCTAGCAATCCCGTCAGAATCTGCAATAACACGCTTGTTTGACCATTGTACTCCATAATCAATACCATTTTTTGCCATAGTTACAGATGCTTTATAAAGTAGTACTGGATCTACTAAACCTTCTCCATTTGCATAATTTACCATTACTTCTGCAGCAGTTCTAACTATTTCATCAGAAGCTTTTGTTTTGTCATATATATCTTGATTTAAATATTTGTCTTTAGTCATAAAGCCATCTATACTTGCAGGCTCAGTAAACATTCTAGCTTTTACTAAATTAAAATCAATATTAGGATTTTCTGTTTTTAATAATGCTACTGTTTTTAGCTTATTAATATCATCTAAAACTTCTTTAGCAAATTTCTGATCTCCTTTATGCTCTCCTGATTGTATTTTTGCCAATAAACTTATAACAGGTTCGCTTAAAGCATTTTCTGTATACATATAATCATATACAGCTCTTTTGCCAGAATTGTCATTCAATGCCCTTACTGAGACTACTTTATCAGATATATATGGATTTATCATTTGCATAATTAAAGCTTTTCTATAAACTTCATCTGCAGCAACCTTAGGCTCATTAAACAATCTATCATATAATATACGTTCCCTTTGTAATGAAAAATTAGCAATCCCTTCCCTTCCAACTCTAGGAATATCTTGTAATTGCATAATTTGAGCTACTATAGATTTGTAGTCATTATTAATGTATTCAAATTCATTTTTAGTAATTTTTCTAAAATTACCTGCTTCATCTGTAAGAACTGGAAGTCCAGAAAAGGCTTCTGACAATATTCTTAATCCTTTTTGCGTTTCTCCATCTGTAACTTGAAACCTTCTTCCATTTACTACAATTTTATCTGAAGGATAGATGTCATTTCTATTGTAATTACCAACATTTATTACTTCTTTAATATTACCAGCTTTATTTAAAATAACATAAGGTTTGTCAAATGGAGTTAATCGTCCAGATTTATAACCTGGATTATATTTTACAGTTTCTGGCTGTTCTATAAAATTGTCTTTAAACATATAAGATAACGCTTCTTCCATTTCAGTTTTAAGATTTTGAACTCTTCCAAGTTTTTCATTTAACCTTGTAATTTCCAAATTATCATCTAAATCGTTTTTAACAAATGCTCTTTTCTTTTCTATTTCAAGCTTTAAATTAGTTTCTTGCCTTGCTAAATCATTTAATCTAATAATCCTACTTTCATCTTTTACATATTCTTTAAGTGCTGTATTAAATAATTTGTTTTCTATTTCAAGTTGACTCATGTTAGGCCGTTCAATATATCCATTATCAATATATTGCTTTATTTCCATAGCTTCATTCATACCTCTACCAAAAGCACCTTCTTCTTTCATAGCAGTAGTTTTTTGATAAGTTTCATGAAGGCCTTTCATAGCCACATCATAAGGATTTCTAGAAAATTTGAAATAATCTGCCATAGATACCAATCCAGCATTTATATCTACTCCATCAGGAATATCAATTAAGTTGTTTGTATCCATTGTGTTATAAAGCTCTACAAAAGAATCATTATAATTTTTTATAACTGCTTTTTGCTGAACGCCTGAACCAGGATCCTCATGAACACCTCTATTATATTTGAGATATTTATTTAAAGGATTAATTATTCTTTTCCTTATAGACTCTTGTATTCTTCTATATTGAGGATCTGTAAGATTAATATCAACTTTTTTGTAATTTCCTGGTGCATCTTTACTTTCAATCATTACATCAAATATTCCATTTTCTCCAAAAAATATTTTATTTTGAATATCTCTAATCTGTTCTGCAGATTGTTTAGATGGAAGATTTTTATAAACATCAATATATTCTTTAGCCATTCTTGATATATTGTCTACAGTACTAATATAGTTTCCATTTTGATTTAACCTAACAGTTAAAGCTTTATTATAGCCTTCAACAAAATTAGCGCTAAATTGTAATACAGTAGGATTTTGTCTAAATATATTTGAAAGATAAGTTGCAGTTTGATGCATTTTTATAAATTGACCTCTGGCTTTATTTACTTCATGAAGAATTTGGTCATTAGTAGCATCAGCACCAAGTAAATCAGGTAAAGATTTAGCAAATCTTCCTGTGTTTACATTTGGATCAAACAATTTATTAAGAACTCCATCTACAGATTCTGTAGTAATATGACCTGCTAATTTGTTTGCTTCTCTCCAAAATAATGATGGAGCTGCTACAAAGTTAAAAGATTTATCCATATCAAAATCAGCATCTTGAGGCTTTATTGCATCCATGTGGTTCATCCTGCTAACGTTACCAGCTATTTCATCTACATGGGCTTTTCCATCAACTATAGCCATTTTGCTAATAACAATATCCCCAATCATGTTTCTAGGCTGCCTACTATTTAACATGCCTATACTAAGTTTTTTATTTTGAAGTTGTAAAGCTGCTTCTGCTAATGTAGTTCCATAATCAATCATATCTAAGCCTTCAGCATCTAATTTACTAGCCCTTTGAAATGCTCCTTCATTTACACGATTTTCCTGTCCTACAACTGTAAAGCCATCTAGTTCAAGTATTCTTCCTTTTTCATCTATAGCTCTACCTTCTACTTGTAAAAATTTCTTATCTCCTATAGTTGTTATAAAAGCGTCAGCCTCTCTATCCGTATTATTTTCAGCTTTATATTTAATTTTTTGAATTAATATATTATTAGCTCCACTTAAATCTTCTCCAGGTTTTATAAATTGCTTTTGAGCTGCATAATATGATGGAAGAAACTCTCCAAAATACTGAACTGTATTACGTCCATTAATACTAGATCTTACACTTATATCTAAATTTCCCATATCTGCAGTCATAACATCTAAAGATCCATTAGGAACTATTCCTCCTGCAATTCCTCCATTATTCATAAAATACCCTATCATTGAATTTTCTAGGCGTTGCTGAGCCCAAGGCTCTAAGATAATTCCATCACGTTTTAAAATAGATGCTACAGCGCTATTGACCATACTAGGATCGCCTGTTTCTGCTTGAGCACCTAGTACTCTTTGCGCTAATGCAGTTTTGTAAAAAGGATTAGTGTACATATTTGACAAAGCTTTATTATAAGAAGCAATCTTTGAATCTATTCCAATCCAATCAGCTATACCGTTATCATGACTCATATGAACGCCTGTATTGGCTCCTACTAGAGGATCATGCTCTTTAGATACAGTTCTAAGGCTCATAGATTCCCAAGGAAGCTCTATAATTTTAGAACCAGGATCTTCTATATTTCCTTTGGCTAAATATTTATCCCAATTCATAGCAAGATCCATAGGCTCATTACTTCCAATAATTTTAGCATACATATCATCATATTCAGCATTTTTTCTAGGCTTCAATGTATTAATCTTATTACCAGATTTAAATGTTAAAGCATCTACTCCTAAGTTTTTCATCATCTTATCTAATATAGGATTATATTTAAATGCAGTTTTACCAAACCATGTTTGAACTCTTCCATAATCTCTAGAAGATTTGTCAAAATTAATATCAGAATGTGTAATTGTTGGCTTTATTCCCCCTGATTTAAAGCCTATTACCTTGCCATTTATATCTGTTCTAACCATTTCAGGATGAGTGCCTATCATGCTCATAGCCATTAAATATGCATTTTTAGATAAAAACATTTCTCCATCTACTATTGATTTAGTAGCATCTCCTATTAAATCTATATTTTGCTTATAAGTATCAGGATCAATTTCTTTGTTATTCAGCTTTTGATCTAAATCAACTCTAGCCCTTGCTAAAGAATCAAATATATTAGAGACAGGATCTCCATTAGAGTCTACTAAATTACCAGCTTCATCATCTATAGAGAGGGTTTTTAACTTTTTATAATTACCATCTGCGTCTGGAGTCAGCCAACCATCTCTTGATAAAGTTCTATGTATCCCTTTATAAAGATCTGAATCTGCATTTTTATACATACTTGCAAATCTTCCTATATTTTTATTTGTAGGAACAAAGCCATTTTTAGTTTCAACTAAGCCTGCACGTTTAAATGTATCTTTTATAAATGGATGATCTAAATTTATCTGACCATTATCAACTACTTTTTCTATAGCATGAGGCATATCAAGAAGCAATCTTGTAAGCTTGATAGCCTGAACTACGTCTACATCTGTTTTTGCAGCCCTAACATTGTGCAATAAATCTAATACAGTTCTTTTTGAATCTGTTGTTAAGTCTCCATCCATAGTTGCTAAAAGCTTTTTGTATAATTCGCCATCATTGCTAAATTGAGCTCTTATTTGTTGATGAACTGAGCTATTACCTCTATCCATTCTTACAATTAATGAAGTCTTTTCATTCATTGGAATAATTCTATATCTTGCTTTAATGTCCGCACCACGCATATCCCTATCTTTTAATGTGGTGGGATCTCCATGTTTATAAAAATCAGATTCTCCTTTTAGATTTTTTATATCCATATTTCCTGAATTTAAAGCTCCATTTATTTGATCTAAATCAAATCCATTAATATCTCTTATTGTTTTTCCATTAATATCTATACCTGCATTTTCAGCTAAATAAATATTGTTTTGGCTAGAATCTAAATAATTTAAAATTCCCATTATACCTCTACTTTGAACATCTCCTACTACTTTAGTATTTTGTATTAATGAATTATTATTTAAATTTACTTTTAAAGTTTTAATTGGAACTTTTGAAAAATATGAAGATGTTATAGAATATAAATCAGCATCTATTACGTCTGAAGAAAATCTATTGTTAAAAGGCATTTTGTCTATTTCAATCTGCATTGCTAGCTTCAAAGGCTTTACAATAAAGTTATTAAAATTAGCATCACTTAATTGTACATCTCCAGAAGCAGCTTTTAATGTACGTATAGCTGTTTCAACTTGAGATCTTAAGTCAGGATTATCAATATTCCTTGAAAGTTCCCAATATTCTCCAAATAATTTTTGAGCATTTGATTGTAAGTCTTTAGCTGTCATTACAGTGCTTCTATCAATTTCAAATAAGTTGTCAATGTATTTATGTGATATATTATATTTTACTTGAAATTGTGAAGATGTCATTCTTAAAGAAGAATCTTGTAGGTCTTTTTCTGGAATATCTTTAGCATATTGTGAAAGTTCATTTCTAATTAACTCTGTAAGGCTTTCATCATTAATTATTTGCTTTTGAGCATCCGTTCTAATATCTTGTTCTAGTTTTAGTATTTCTGTTAAATATTTAGCTCTATCTGAATTTAATGGGTCTTTTGATAATATTTCTATAGCATTTACAATATCACCTTCTTTCCTAGCTACAGCATCCAATAAAGGCTTATTTCTTTCTAATAAAGCTGTTTTTATAAGAGATGTTAAGTTTATAGTTGCATCTCTATTGCTTGCTATTTCTTCCATTTGCTTTCTAGCAAAATCACGCTGAACAGGATCTATAGAGTCTACACCAACTCCTATTTGATTATATAACATAGTTAGCTTGTCAGCTTCATTAGCTAATAATTCAGACGTTTGTCTAGCTTTATCATTAGCAAATACATCCATCTTATCCTTTCCATCAACTAATGATTTTGTTAAAGCCTTGATCCAAGCTGCATCTTTTGGCTCAACAACTAAATCATCAAATTGTATTGGAAACCTAGATTCTCCAATATTTCCTATTAATGAATCATAATGAGACAATAGTTCGTTATAAGCATCTCTAGATATTTTATTACTTTGTAAAGCTGTTAAAAGGTTTTTGGCAATACGATTTCTAGAAGGAAATATCATATTAGTACCAGTTTCTTGATAATTAAAATCAACATTATTTCTTAATGATAATACGCTTGCCTTAGCATCTATACCTGTAGTCATATCATTTAAGCCTAATCTATCTATAGACTTGTTAAATATATACTGTTTAAAGTCTTTAAATGAAGCAGGATTAGTCATAATATCGCCCATCATTGAATTAACTTTTTCCATTAATCCTGTAGCTTCTTGTTGAGATAGAGTTTTTGGAACTTTAGTTTTTATATCTGGGTTTAAAGATATAGTTATTTCATGCAAATTATCTATAAAAGAACTAAGTTCACCAAAATCTACATCAGTTACACTTTCGTCTTTATTAATAATGGGCTTTTGTCTTGATAGCATTAAATTATCTATAGCATTTAATAAATCTGTAGATTCTTGGACTGTAGCATTATGTTTTTTACCTTCTGTTAATATTTCATAGGCATTTCTTTGTTGCTCCATCTTTAAATAAGTATCAAAACTTGTATGCCAAGCTTCATTAGTTAATATTAAAGGATCATACTCTATACTTTTATTCTTCCAATTTTCTCCATAAACTAGATTCATCATTCTTTCAGATGCATTATCATGTACAAATTTAGCCTTACCTTGCAATTCTCCATCAATAGTAGTTAATGTTCTATCACGAGGTGTTTGAGGGTCTATCCAGTTATTTTTTATACCATTCTCATATATAGTGGCAAATATGTGTTCAAGTTCTTTATTTCCAAACACAATATTTGACAATCTAGGAGCCTTAATAACTCCAAACTCATTAATATCAATATCTTCCATTCCTAAAGATTTATATATATCTACAATATATTGCTTTAAAATCTCTTGTGGCTGTCTTACAGCATCACGAACTGTATTTTCAGTCCAAGATTTCAATTGTTCTCTATAATTATATTTATTTAATTTTTCACCATTAAAGTCAATATTACTTAATTTTGTAACCAATTCATAAGCAGTGTCAGGAGAAATATTATTTAAATCAATAGTATTGGGATTGTTATTGTTATATGTTTCTAAAATCTTTTCTGCAACAAGTAAGTTGTCATAAAGCAATAAAGAATCATCAACTGTTAATTCTTTATTTTCAATCATATTTTGTATCTTTTTAGCAAATGAGATTTTAAGATCAGCACCACCTACTTCTGCTTTATTTTCATATCTAGAAAGAATAGATTTAATTTCATTTAATTCTGGAGATTTGTCTATAGCACGTTTTATTACTGATTCTCCTCCTTCAGCTTGATAGTCTTCTAACGTTTTTCTACTATAACTACTTACAATTCTCATCATTTGGTCTCTTTCAATTCCAAATGTATTTAACCCTCCAAGCATTTTCCTAAGCTTGCTTTGCTTAGCTCCATAATAGTCTTTTATTTGCCCAGTTTCAAACATTTTACTAAGCATCCCAGGAGTAGCTTCAACATGAAAACTATGAGGCCTTTTAGTAAAATACATAGCTGTAAAAATATTAGCAGCAATTTCTGGCATGCTGCCACCCATAGCATTTTGAAACGTTTCAGCGCTTAGCCCTTGTTTAGTAAATGCCATAATTACATGAGGAGCGTGCATAGCAACTACACCAGTTGCCATTCTAGGTAAAGAACCTATTGCATCTTTTCCAAATTCTTTAGTCCATTCAATAGGGGCTTTTGTTACATATTCTCTTCTTATTTTTCCAAGATATTCACGCATTAATTTGCTATCTGCATCAGTTGTTGCATCTACCCACCATCTTGCACCCATTTTTTCAAATTTAGTCCCTCTTCCTATGTTGAGGTATCCTCCAGCTATTTCATCCATAGCAGTTAATTGAGCTCTTAATTCAGTATTAGTATACTTTGCTAAAGGTTTCCAATATGCTTTAGTGCTTGTATGTATCATATTAGTTAGCCTTTTTAAATGATTTGCGCTAGTGCCTCCTTTTACAAATTGAGCTACACCCATAGGCGCAAATAAAGCTGCATCATAAACAGCGTTAGTAAGCCAATTCTTTCCAAGCCTTCCAGCATCAAATTTATATGCCTCTTTAGATCTAACCATTTCTCCATATTCATTAGGTTCTACACCCCATTGAGATCTTTGAATCTCTTGCACTCCAGTTCTCATTGTTCCTAAAGTAAACCCTATAGCTGCATCATAACCCATTGCGCCTAATAATCTTGGCCCCCATTCTGTATTTCTTATTCCTGGAGCTTTAGCAACTAGCATTTGCAGCAAAGAAAATGCATCATCTGGATTATTTTTAGTAACAATATCAAAAGTAGACTTGGCTAATCCTTCTAATATTTCATCATCAGCAATTTTTAATGTTGATGCTATATTTGTTTTTATTCCATCAACCATTGTTTTTTCATACAAGTCAGAAGCTATATTTCCTTCTAATTGTCTTATTGAGTTTGCACCTGCTGAATATTTGTAAGCGTCTTCTACAATAGTTTTAGCCACATCATCAGTAATTGATTTGGCTGCACTTATACCGCTTTTGCTAGTTTGCATTTTTGCAGCTTGCTCTGCAAGTTCCTTAGAAGATTTTTTAATTGCCATTTTAGCGCCACCAGCACCAATTTTACCGACTCCTTTTACTGCAGCGTTAGTAAACATGCCACCTAGCCAAAAGCTAGGGATTTGCCCTAATGCTGCTCCTACAGCATATCCAGCTTTTCCAGTATCAGGAAGCTCTTCATAGGATCCAGCAGCATCACCTGCAAACATTTCTTCCCACGTATTAGCAGCATCACCTTTATATGCCTCATTAATAGCGTCAGAAACACCCAAAGTTCCCATTGTTGCTTGATCCATGAATCCCCATAAAGCTTGCCCTGCAAAATCCCAGGCATTTCCTTCAAATCTTGAAACATTTGGATCTAGTAATTCTCTTTGTTCTTTGAGATATTGTAAATATTTTTCTCTTTCAGTTGCCATTTACTCTCCTAATAAAGTCCTTAAGCTTTTTATATCTGCATAATTTAAAGCTTCATCAATTCCTGTAGCTTGCAATTTTTCTTCTCTTTCTATAGATACATTTATAAGATCGTTTAATTCTTCATATTTAGTATCTACTCCTTCAAATTTGTCTTTTAACTTATCTTCTCTTCCAAGAGCTATGCCTAATTTTTCTTGTTCATCCCTTATTTCAGGGCCAGGGCCATATTTTTCATTAATTGGATCCCAATTTAACATTCTATTTTCAACTCTTTCCATTCCTTCTGGTTGAAACCAATCTGTCCATCCTGCAGTTAATTGCATTGCAGTTTTTGCAACTTCTGGAATCCAGGGAAAAGGAGTTTTTCTTAAAGATCCTCCGAAAGCAGTGCTTCTAGAATCAAATTCATCCCTTAAGGTTTGTATATTTTCTCTATAACCTTTTTTCAAGTCCCTAACTTCTTTAAATTCTTTGTTCTTTAGCTCTATCAATTTATCAAAACCTTCAACGCTACGGACAGTTCCAGCAGTTATATTTTTATCTTTATCATATTCTATATTAGAAGGCTCTATAAGATTTAAAGACACTAATTGTGATACAAGTTCTGGACTTTCAGTTCTAAATTCAAAATTTTCTAAATATTTAATATTTGCGTCTTGAAGATCTAATTGTCTTAATATTTCTTTATTAGATACATCTTTTGAAAAAGTAAATTGATCGCTTAATTCATCTCCAAACTCTGCAATAACATTGCCAAGCATCATTTTATTAACTTCAGGTTTAAGATTAGGGTATTTTTCATAAACTCTAGGTAAATATTTATGATTTTGCAAATAATTATGTTTTTCTTCATAAGAAGTATATTGACTTAAATCAGAAGCTATTTTATTCATTATTTTTTCTTCTTTACTCATTTAATCATCTCCTAATAGGCTTTCCCATTCATTATCATTAAGATCGCTTAAATTAGAATTATTTAAGTTATCAAGATTAAATTGGTTATCTTCAGGCAAGATTTGATTACTACTTTCAAATCCTGCAAGTATAGTTTTAGAAAAATGTTTATTCATGTCATTAGCAAATGTTGACAATTGAACATCTTTACTATCTGGCATTCCAAAATATTTTATAGCCATTTGATTTAACATTAAAGCTTTGTTTGTATCTCCACTCTGAATAGCATTTATGTAGTTAGCATTAGCCTTTTGTACATAATTATTAAAAATACTCCAATTTCCATAAGCAGTTCTGCCTTGACGTACTGCAGATTGTCCTTTTGCTAAATTGTGCATTTCAAAATAATCTTCACTATAATCAAAATACATATCTTCAGAAACTAAATCTCCTAATAAAAATGCAAAATCTTTTCCAATTTGAGTTCTTAATGCATTTTTAGAATTTGCAACTTTAGACTTATCATCTTCTGTAGTTGTGTCGTCAAAATTAGCTTCTATCATAGATAGTCCATCAAATTGCTGTTTGCCTGATGTAATAGCAGAAGAGCCTATTAAAGATCCAAAAGTTAATTCAGCTTCACTTCTTGCAGAAATTTCTTTAGCATTAGCATCTTTATCAGAATAATATTGCCTTTTTTCTTTTGAAAGCTTCATAGCTTCTTCAGTTTTTTGAAGAGAAGCTAGGCTGGATGTCATCATTCCAGGATTATTTTTAAACATAGCTTTAACAGTTGGGCTAGATTCTCCAAATTGAGTTTCATATGCAAGAAGTCCTAAGTCGCCTAAATCCCAACCTTCTGCAGATGCACCGCCTTCAAAACCGGCTCCACCAGCCATTATATTTTGAACTCTTTTTACATCTCCATATAAAGACCCTTGAACTATGTTAATTTTATTTTTAAGAGCTTGAATGTTTTCTAATGCATTATCAGCCCTTGCTTGATAGTTAGTTGCTTCTCCTTTATATATATCAGTAACAACATCTAAACCGCTACCTTTATACATTTCTCCCAAATTATCTACAGATCCTACAGCTTCTGAATATTTATTCTCTAAAGCCATGAGTGCAGAGTCTAATTTATTATATTCGCTTACAGCTTCTTTATACAATGATTTAGAGGCTTCTAATTCAATAGATTTATTAGCCATTCTTTCTCTATATTCTCTATCTGCAATCCTCTCTTCTTGAGCCATTTGCATTTGTTTATACTGCATAATTAAAGATGGCATTTCATCTAAAAACTCTGCTAACGGACTCCTTTCTACTACTATCTCTGCCATAATAACTCCTATTTTACACTTTCAAGTGCTGCAATTTCATCATAAAATCTATCTTCTTGCCTTCTACCTTCTCCATACATTGCCTTTTGATATGATAATGTATCTTTATATTTACCCAGACTTACCCCAGCATAATCAGCGCCTAAAGTACGAGTATCTAAATCTAATCCTTTAATTCCAAAGTCATATGCAGACTTTGCTTTTTCTGTTCCAAAATCATATGTAGATTGAGCCTGCCTTTGTCCAAAAGCAAAATTTCTACGTGCTGTATCCATACCTTCAGCTTGTCCTCTTAACAAAT
>CEUI01035099.1_pt1 | contig 16751 bp, 16 predicted proteins | sample 531411 | NCBI WGS metagenome assembly CEUI01 (sample SAMEA2622841, study PRJEB7988) | marine metagenome | isolation source: saline water (ENVO:00002010), including
GGCGCGGCGGCTGCCGTGGCGTCCTCGGACGACATCGGCGAGTTCAGCCTCGACGATCTCGGTCTGGACGAGCCGCGCAACGAGTCGGCTGCTGCAGCCGCTGACGACCTCGACGATGCCTTCGACCTGAGCCTCGATGATCTCGAGTCCGACCTGGGTGGCGACGTGCAGTCTGCCAAGGCGGAAGAAGCGCCGCTGTCGCTGGATGACGACCTGGATTTCGGTCTGGTCGACGAGCCGGCTGCTCCGGCAGCGGCCAGCGACGATGACCTGAGCTTCGATCTGTCCCTGGATGACGACAAGGTCGAGCTGTCGCAGTCTGCCGATGACCTGTCCGACTTCAGCCTGGATCTGGATGAGCCGTCGACGGCGGCTGCGGACGATGCCGACGAGTTCCTGCTGAGCCTGGACGACGACGCCCCGGCTGCTCAGTCGGCCGATGATCTGGCCGACCTCGGCCTCGATCTGCCGGACGAAGCGCCTGCTGCCGACCTCGACCTGCCGGCGGATTTCGATCTGTCGCTCGACGACGAGAGCCCGGCCCAGCCTGCGGTGGAAGCCGACAGCTTCGCGGCGCAGCTGGATGAAGTCACGGCCGAGCTGGACCAGCTCTCCACCGACCTCGACGAGCCGCAGGACGCACCGCTGGCGCCAGCCGACGGTATCGCCAGCGAGCTGGAGGGTGACGATGACTTCGACTTCCTTTCCGGCACCGATGAGACCGCGACCAAGCTGGACCTGGCGCGCGCCTACATCGACATGGGCGACACCGAGGGTGCGCGTGACATCCTTGACGAAGTGGTTGCCGAAGGCAGCGACGCCCAGCAGCAGGAAGCTCGCGAGATGATTGCCAAGCTGGTTTGATCGAATCCATGTCTGAAGCAGTACCTGTAGCGGCCGCCGAAATGGCGGCCGCTGGCTTTTCCAGAATCGCCCTGGGCCTCGAATACAAGGGCGCACGTTACCGCGGTTTCCAGCGCCAGAGCGGCCAGGTCGCCTCCATTCAGGGGTGCCTGGAAAGTGCCCTGTCCAAGGTTGCCGGCGGTGCGCCAGTGAACATTCACTGTGCCGGGCGCACCGATGCATCGGTGCATGCCAGTGGCCAGGTGGTGCATTTCGACACCACTGTCGAGCGGTCGCTGCACGCGTGGATCATGGGCGCCAACATGAACCTGCCCAAGGACATCAGCGTGACCTGGGCGAAGGTGATGCCGGCGCATTTCCATGCGCGCTTCAGCGCCATGGCGCGGCGTTATCGCTATGTCATCTACAATGACCCGATCCGCCCGGCGCACATGGCCGAGGAGGTGACCTGGAATCACCGTCCGCTGGATGTGGCGCGCATGCGTGAAGCGGCCCGTGCGTTGGTCGGTACCCATGATTTCAGCGCGTTCCGTGCTACCCGGTGCCAGGCCAAGTCGCCGATCAAGACCGTGCATCACCTGGAAGTCATCGAGCATGGCCGCTTCATCGTGCTGGACGTTCGGGCCAATGCCTTCCTCCATCACATGGTGCGCAATATCGCCGGAGTGCTGATGACCATTGGCGCCGGAGAGCGTCCGACAGGCTGGGTGAGCGAGGTGCTGGAGCGAGCGGAGCGGCGCAGTGGTGGGGTGACGGCACATCCTTACGGGCTCTATCTGATTCAGGTGGAGTACCCCGAAGAGTTCGAATTGCCGTCGCGCTACCTGGGGCCGCATTTTCTCTCCGGGCTGGCGGATGTGCGGGCGGACTAGGCCTTTGCTAACATCCGGCGTTCGCTGATCAAGAGGTGTGAAGTCGATGCGCGTGCGCAGCAAGATTTGCGGCATTACCCGGGTTGAGGATGCGCTGGCAGCCGTCGAGGCCGGTGCGGATGCCATCGGCCTGGTGTTCTACGCCAGGAGCCCGCGCGCGGTCAGTGTCGAGCAGGCGGCGGCGATCGTGCAGGCCTTGCCACCGTTCGTGACCAGCGTCGGATTGTTCGTGAACATGCCGCGTGAGCAGTTGCAGGTCCTGTTGGCGCAGGTTCCCCTGGATCTGCTGCAGTTTCATGGCGACGAGTCGCCGGCCGACTGCGAGGGTTTCGCTCGCCCTTACATCAAGGCGCTGCGGGTGCGTGCGGGGGAGGATGTCGCTGCGATGATGGCGCCCTATGCCGGTGCGCGGGGCATCCTGCTCGATACCTTCGTCGAGGGCGTGCCCGGGGGGACCGGTGCTGCGTTCGACTGGTCTCTGGTGCCGCAGGGCGTGAGCCGGCCCATCATTCTGGCCGGCGGCCTCGACGCGAGCAACGTCGCCAGCGCGATTCGTCAGGTCAGGCCTTATGCCGTCGACGTCAGTGGCGGGGTGGAGGCGAGCAAAGGCATAAAGGATGCAAGCAAGATTCGCGCGTTCGTGCGGGCAGTCGTTGACGCGCAATGTGACGGCGACTGCGGCGGGGCCGTCAATTAGCCTGTCACGCCGCCGTGGCCCGTTTGTGCGCGCCATCGATGCGGCAGAAAAGAATTGCTGGAGGTGGGTGCTTCATGATGAGGCGTCCATCCGAACCAACGGTTATGGAGAAATGACAGCATGAGCAACTGGTTGGTAGACAAACTCATCCCCTCGATCATGCGTTCCGAGGTGAAGAAGAGCTCTGTGCCCGAGGGCCTGTGGCACAAGTGTCCGTCCTGCGATGCCGTGCTCTATCGTCCCGAGCTGGAAAAGACCCTGGACGTCTGCCCCAAGTGCAACCACCACATGCGCATCGGCGCGCGTGCGCGTATCGACCTGTTCCTCGATGCCGATGGTCGCGAAGAGCTGGGCGCCGATCTGGAACCCGTCGATCGCCTGAAATTCCGCGACAGCAAGAAGTACAAGGATCGCCTGTCCGCCGCACAGAAGCAGACCGGTGAGAAGGATGCGCTGATTTCCATGAGCGGTACGCTCGAAGGCATGCCGATCGCCGTCTGCGCGTTCGAGTTTTCCTTCATGGGCGGCTCCATGGGCGCCATCGTCGGCGAGCGCTTCGTGCAGGCGGCCAACTACGCCCTGGAGAACCGTTGCCCGCTGGTGTGCTTCTCCGCTTCCGGTGGCGCACGCATGCAGGAGGCGCTGATCTCGCTGATGCAGATGGCCAAGACCTCCGCTGCGCTGGCGCGCCTGCGTGAAGAAGGCCTGCCGTTCATCTCGGTACTGACCGATCCTGTCTACGGCGGCGTCTCCGCCAGCCTGGCCATGCTCGGCGACGTGATCGTGGCCGAGCCCAAGGCATTGATCGGCTTCGCCGGGCCGCGCGTGATCGAGCAGACCGTGCGCGAGAAGCTGCCTGAAGGCTTCCAGCGCAGCGAGTTCCTGCTGGAGCATGGCGCCATCGACATGATCATTTCGCGCAACGAGCTGCGTCCGCGTCTGGCTCGCCTGCTGGCACAACTGATGAACCGTCCTTCTCCGGTTGCGCTGCCGGCCACTGCATGATCGAACGTAGCCTGGGCGAGTGGCTCGCCTACCTCGAGCAACTGCATCCCTCGGCCATCGACATGGGCCTGGATCGCTCGCGCGAGGTGGCGCGGCGGCTCGGCCTGGGCAAGCCCGCGCCGCTGGTGATCACCGTGACCGGCACCAACGGCAAGGGCTCTACCTGCGCCTTTCTCGCCAGCCTGCTCGCCGAGCAGGGGCAGCGCGTCGGTGTCTACAGTTCGCCGCACCTGCTGCGCTACAACGAGCGTGTCGTCCTGCAGGGGCGCGAGGCGAGCGACGCGGAGCTCTGCGAGGCCTTCGCGGCGGTCGAGGCGGCGCGCGGTGAAATCTCCCTGACCTATTTCGAAATGGGCACGCTGGCGGCCTTCTGGCTGTTCGAGCGCGCCGGGCTGGACGCCGTAGTGCTCGAGGTCGGGCTCGGCGGGCGTCTGGATGCGGTCAATCTCGTCGATGCCGACCTGGCGCTGATCACCAGCATCGGCCTGGACCATGCCGACTGGCTGGGCGACACGCGCGAGTCGGTGGCGTTCGAGAAGGCCGGGATCATGCGCGCCGGCAAGCCGGCGCTGTGCGCTGACCTCGATCCGCCACAGCCCTTGCTCAACCAGGCGCTGAAGCTGGACACGCCGCTTTACCTGCGTGGGCGTGACTATGACCTGAGCGTCGATGAGCAGGACTGGTCCTGGTACGGTCTCGATACGCAGGGCAGGGTACTGCGGCTTGAGCAGCTACCGCTGCTCGATCTGCCGATGGAAAACGCCGCGCTGGCCTTGCAGGCCTACGCGCTGCTGCCGCTGCCCTGGTCCGCCGAGGCGATCCGCCGGGCCCTGCGGGCGACCCGGGTGACCGGGCGTCTGGATCGTCGCCAGGTGGATTGGCATGGCAAGGCACTCACACTGTTGCTCGATGTTGGGCATAATCCCCATGCCGCCGATTATCTGGCGCAGCGTCTGCAGAGTCGCCCGGTGAGCGGCAAGCGTCGGGCCGTGTTCGGTCTGCTGGCGGACAAGGATCTGCCGGGGGTCGTCGCGCCGCTGCTCGGTCAGGTCGACGAGTGGGCCGTGGCACCACTCGCCACGCCACGTTCGCGTCCGGCGCAGGCTCTCGCTGAGCACCTGCAAGGGCTGGGGGCTGTGGTGACGCTGCACCCGGATGTGCATGCCGCACTGGACGCGCAGTGCGAGCGGGCGGCCGAGGGTGACGAGATTCTGTTGTTCGGATCGTTTTTCTGCGTGGCCGAGGCCCTGGACTGGCTGGCCCGCCCGGCTTGATAAGGGGATTGGGGGATGGCAATGCTGGACAAGGGGCTCAAGCAGCGCATGGTCGGTGCTCTGGTGCTGGTGGCACTGGCGGTGATTTTCCTGCCGATGCTGCTGTCGCGCGAGGACGAGATGCGCCGCGTCGTGGTCGACGCTCCGGACATGCCGCAAGCGCCGGCGACTGCCGAGATCATCGTGCAGCCGGCCGAGGTGGTCGAGCCCGAGGTGTTGCCGCAGGAGCCCATCCCGGTCGAGGACGAGGCGCCGCAGGTGGTCGAGGTGCAGGAGCAGCCGAAGCCTGTCGTCGAGCCGAGCAAGCCGGAACCGAGCAAACCCGCGCCAGTGGCGACCACGGCGCCGGCCAAGCCGGACGCTCGCCTGGATGCCAACAGCCTGCCGATCAGCTGGTCGGTGCAGCTGGCCAGTCTCTCCAGCCGCAGCGGTGCGGAAACCTTGCAGAAGACCCTGCGCAGCCAGGGCTACAACGCGTACATCCGCACGTTCGAGGGGATGAATCGGGTCTTCGTCGGTCCGCTGATCGAGCGTGCCGAGGCCGAGCGCCTGCGTGACCAGCTCAATCGCCAGCACAAGCTCAGCGGTTTCGTCGTGCGTTTTCAGCCAGAGGCCGGTTGAAGCCGGCTGGGTGAAAACTCCTGCGCTCGGCCATGCTGCGTCAAGGAACGGCTCGCAATGCGCATTTGCAGCCCGTGAAGCCGAACGCGACGTCGTTGTTTGCCTTGCCTGACCTTCGCTCGCTACGTTTTCACATGGCCTGGGAGGCGGGACTTTTCATCGCCCGGTTACCCGATGCGCCGGGCTCTGGTAAAATGTTCCGCCTTTTCCGCTGGTAGGCCGCACCGTGGTATTCACCTGGGTCGATTGGGCGATCATCGCCGTCATCGCCATATCGAGTTTGATCAGCCTGAAGCGCGGCTTCGTCAAGGAAGCCCTGTCGCTGCTGACCTGGATCATCGCGGGCATCGTCGCCTGGATGTTCGGCGGCGCGCTGGCCCAGCATCTCGTCGAATTTATCGATACGCCTTCTGCACGGGTGATAGCGGCCTGTGCCATTCTCTTCATCGCCACCTTGCTGGTCGGCGCTCTGGTCAACTTTCTCATCGGTGAGCTGATTCGCGTGACTGGCCTGTCCGGTACCGACCGTTTTCTCGGTATGGTATTCGGCGCCGCACGGGGTGGCCTGCTGGTGGTGCTACTGGTGGGGCTGGTCAGCCTGGCACCGGTGGAGCAGGACGAATGGTGGCAGCAGTCACAGCTGGTGCCGCATTTTCTGATGGTCGCCGACTGGTCGAAGAACCTCATTCTGGGGTGGTCCGGTCAGTGGTTTTCCGGTGGAGCGGCTCACCCAGCCGATCTGCTTTAAAAGAGTGGCCAGTGCGGAGTAACCGCTGCGCTGGTCGCTGAATTAGCCTGAACTATCTAGCAGGGGTCGTGGCACATGTGTGGCATCGTCGGTATCGTCGGCAAGTCGAACGTCAATCAGGCGCTGTATGACGCGCTTACCGTCCTTCAGCATCGCGGCCAGGACGCTGCCGGCATCGTGACCAGCCATGATGGTCGCCTGTTTCTGCGCAAGGACAACGGCCTGGTGCGTGATGTGTTCCAGCAGCGCCACATGCAGCGCCTGGTGGGCGACATGGGCATCGGTCACGTGCGCTACCCGACCGCTGGCAGCTCCAGCTCGGCCGAAGCGCAGCCGTTCTACGTCAACTCGCCGTACGGCATCACCCTGGCGCACAACGGCAACCTGACCAACGTCGAGCAGCTGGCCAAGGAAATCTACGAGTCCGACCTGCGCCACGTGAACACCAACTCCGATTCGGAGGTTCTGCTCAACGTCTTCGCTCACGAGCTGGCGCAGCGTGGCAAGCTGCAGCCGACCGAGGAAGACGTGTTCGCCGCGGTCACCCACGTGCACGAGCGTTGCGTCGGCGGTTACGCGGTGGTGGCGATGATCACCGGCTACGGCATCGTCGGCTTCCGCGACCCCAATGGCATTCGTCCGATCGTCTTCGGTCAGCGTCACACCGACGAAGGCGTCGAGTACATGATCGCCTCGGAAAGCGTCGCGCTGGACGTGCTCGGTTTCACCCTGATCCGTGATCTGGCTCCGGGCGAGGCGGTCTACATCACCGAAGATGGCCGTCTGTTCACCCGCCAGTGCGCGAAGAACCCGAGCTATGCGCCGTGCATCTTCGAGCACGTCTACCTGGCGCGTCCGGATTCGATCATGGACGGCATCTCGGTGTACAAGGCGCGTCTGCGCATGGGCGAAAAGCTGGCCGAGAAGATCCTGCGCGAGCGTCCGCAGCACGACATCGACGTGGTCATCCCGATCCCGGACACCAGCCGTACCGCCGCGCTGGAGCTGGCCAACCACCTGGGCGTCAAGTTCCGCGAAGGCTTCGTCAAGAACCGCTACATTGGCCGCACCTTCATCATGCCCGGCCAGGCGGCGCGCAAGAAGTCCGTACGGCAGAAGCTCAATGCCATCGAGCTGGAGTTCCGGGGCAAGAACGTGATGCTGGTGGACGACTCCATCGTGCGTGGCACCACCTGCAAGCAGATCATCCAGATGGCACGCGAAGCCGGGGCGAAGAACGTCTACTTCTGCTCCGCCGCACCAGCCGTGCGTTATCCGAACGTCTACGGTATCGACATGCCCAGCGCCCATGAGCTGATCGCCCATGGTCGCACGACCGAGCAGGTGGGCGAGCTGATCGGCGCCGACTGGCTGGTCTACCAGGACCTGCAGGACCTGATCGAGGCGGTCAGCGGCAGCAAGAAGATCAAGATCGACAACTTCGACTGCGCGGTATTCGATGGCAAGTACGTGACCGGCGATGTCGACGAGGCCTACCTGAATCGCATCGAGCAGGCGCGCAACGATGCCAGCAAGGCCAAGTCGCAGGCGGTCAGCGCGATCATCGATCTGCACAACAACTGAAGCACGGGGCAGGGGACGCCTGCCCTCGGTCGTAGCCCGGATGCAATCCGGGGGAATGTCACACTGAAGTTCCCGGATTGCATCCGGGCTACTTATTCGTGAGGTAGAAAGATGACACTGGAATGGGATGCAGGGCGACTCGATAGCGATCTCGACGACGCAGGCTTCGACACCCTGGCGGTGCGTGCCGGTCAGCGCCGCTCGCCAGAGGGCGAGCACGGCGAGGCGCTGTTCCTCACCTCCAGTTACGTGTTCCGCACGGCCGCCGATGCGGCTGCGCGTTTCGCCGGCGAAGTGCCGGGCAACGTGTATTCGCGCTACACCAACCCCACCGTGCGCACCTTCGAGGAGCGCATTGCCGCGCTGGAGGGCGCCGAGCAGGCGGTCGCGACGGCGTCGGGCATGTCGGCGATCCTCGCCATCGTCATGAGTCTGTGCAGCGGCGGCGACCACGTGCTGGTATCGCGTAGCGTGTTCGGCTCCACCATCAGCCTGTTCGAGAAGTACCTCAAGCGTTTCGGTGTCGAGGTGGACTATGTGCCGCTGGCCGACCTGGACGCCTGGCAGGCGGCGTTCAGGCCCACTACCAAACTGCTGTTCGTCGAATCGCCGTCCAACCCGCTGGCCGAGCTGGTGGATATCGCGGCGCTGGCCGAAATCGCTCATGCGCACGGTGCCCTGCTGGCGGTGGACAACTGCTTCTGCACGCCGGCCCTGCAGCAGCCGCTGAAGCTGGGCGCCGATATCGTCATGCACTCGGCGACCAAGTACATCGACGGCCAGGGCCGTGGCATGGGTGGTGTGGTGGCCGGGCGCAGCGAGCAGATGAAGGAAGTGGTGGGTTTCCTGCGCACCGCCGGCCCGACCCTGAGCCCGTTCAATGCCTGGCTGTTCATCAAGGGCCTGGAAACCCTGCGCATCCGCATGCGCGCGCAGAGCGAGAGCGCCCTGCAGCTGGCGCTGTGGCTGGAGCAGCAGCCGCAGGTCGAGCGCGTCTACTACGCCGGCCTGCCCAGCCATCCGCAGCACGAACTGGCGAAGCGGCAGCAGAGCGCCTTCGGTGCGGTGGTCAGCTTCGAGGTCAAGGGCGGTCGCGACGCGGCCTGGAAGGTGATCGACGCCACGCGGGTGGTGTCCATCACCACCAACCTGGGCGACACCAAGACCACCATCGCTCACCCGGCGACCACGTCCCATGGGCGCCTGACGCCGCAGGAGCGCGCCAATGCCGGTATCCGCGACAGCCTGATCCGCCTTGCCGTGGGCCTGGAGGAGCTGCAGGACCTGAAGGCTGATCTTGCACGCGGCCTGGCTGCACTCTGAGCATGCTGGAGTGGGGTAACGACGATACGCCCAACAACGGGCGTGTCGCGCTGGTCACTGGTGCTGCGCGTGGCATTGGTCTGGGTATCAGCGCCTGGCTGATCACCGAGGGCTGGCAGGTGGTGCTCGCCGATATCGATCGGGAGCGGGGTTCCAGGGTCGCGCGTGCGCTGGGTGACAACGCCTGGTTCGTGGCCATGGACGTGGCCAAGGAAGATCAGGTGAGCCTCGGTGTTGCCGAGGTGCTGGGGCAGTTCGGTCGCCTCGATGCCCTGGTGTGCAGTGCCGCTATCGCCGAGCCGCATACGCCGGCGCTGGAGTCGCTCGATCTGAAGCGCTGGAATCGCATGCTGGCGGTGAACCTGACCGGGCCGATGCTGCTGGCCAAGCATTGCGCGCCCTATCTGCGAGGACATCGCGGTGCCATCGTCAACATCGCCTCGACCCGGGCCAGCCAGTCCGAAGCCGATTGCGAGGCCTATGCCGCGAGCAAGGGTGGTCTGCTGGCGTTGACCCATGCGCTGGCCATCAGCCTCGGCCCGGACGTCCGGGTCAATTGCGTCAGCCCTGGCTGGATCGATGCGCGTGATCCGTCACAGCAGCGCCTGGAACCGTTGTCGGTGTTCGATCATGCCCAGCATCCGGTCGGGCGGGTCGGGACGGTCGAGGATGTCGCGGCGCAGGTCGCCTGGCTGCTCTCGGATGCGGCGGGCTTCATCACCGGCCAGGAGTTCGTCATCGATGGCGGCATGAGCCGCAAGATGATCTACCAGGACTGAGCGGGTCTGTGGAAGGCGCTTGGGTGGCGAGCTCGCAACGTCGCCTTCGCGGCTAAACCCCCTCCCGCGTCAGCATGGCGCAATGAAAAAGGCTCCCGAGGGAGCCTTTTTCATGCCGAGGCGAATTACATGTTGGGGTAATTCGGGCCGCCAGTGCCTTCCGGCGCCACCCAGGTGATGTTCTGGGCCGGGTCCTTGATGTCGCAGGTCTTGCAGTGCACGCAGTTCTGCGCGTTGATCTGGAACTTCTTCTCGCCGTCTTCCTGAGTCACCACCTCGTATACGCCAGCCGGGCAGTAACGCTGCGCCGGTTCGTCGTACAGCGGCAGGTTCTTCGCCAGCGGGATGCTCGCGTCGGCCAGCTTGAGGTGGCAGGGCTGTTCTTCTTCATGGTTGGTGTTGGAGAGGAACACCGAGCTCAGCTTGTCGAAGCTCAGCTTGCCGTCCGGTTTCGGGTAGGTGATCTTCGCGCATTCGGCGGCCGGCTTCAGGCAGGCGTAGTCCGGCTTGTTGTCGTGCAGCGTGAAGGGCGCGTTGCCGCCGAAAATGTTCTGGTCCAGCCAGTTGATGCCGCCGCCGATGATGGCGCCGTACTTGTGGATGGCGGCACCGAAGTTGCGGCTGCGGAACAGCTCGTCGTACAGCCAGCTGGCCTTGAAGCCGTCGACATAGTTGGTCAGCTCGTCGCCACCCTCGCGGCCGGCGGCCAGTGCTTCGGCGATCGCGTCGGCGGCGAGCATGCCGGATTTCATCGCCGTGTGGCTGCCCTTGATCTTGGCGAAGTTCAGGGTGCCGAGGTCGCAGCCGATCAGCGCGCCGCCGGGGAAGACCATCTTCGGCAGCGAGTTGATGCCGCCCTTGCAGATGGCGCGGGCGCCGTAGGCGACGCGCTTGCCGCCTTCCAGGTACTTGGCGATCACCGGATGGTGCTTGTAGCGCTGGAATTCGTCGAACGGGGACAGGTGCGGGTTGGCGTAGGACAGGTCGATGATCAGGCCGACCACTACCTGGTTGTTTTCCAGGTGATAGAGGAAGGAGCCGCCGGTGTTCTCGGTGCCCATGATGTCCATCGGCCAGCCTGCGGTATGCACCACCAGGCCTTGCTCGTGCTTGGCCGGATCGATGTCCCAGATTTCCTTGATGCCGATGCCGTAGTGCTGAGCGTCGGCTTCGCTGTCCAGGTTGTACTTCTTGATCAGCTGCTTGCCGATGTGGCCACGGCAGCCTTCGGCGAACAGGGTGTACTTGGCGCGCAGCTCCATGCCGGGGGTGTAGTAGCCTTCCTTGGGATTGCCTTCGCGGTCCACGCCCAGATCGCCGGTGACGATGCCGCGTACCACGCCGTTCTCGTCGATCAGCGCTTCCTGGGCGGCGAAGCCGGGATAGATCTCGACGCCGAGGTTCTCGGCCTGTTGCGCCAGCCAGCGGCACAGGTTGCCCAGGGAAATGATGTAGTTGCCTTCGTTGTGCATGGTTTTTGGCACAAAGAAGTCAGGAATTCGGGTAGCCTTGTCGGCATCGCGCAGCAGATAGATGTCATCGCGCTTGACCGGGGTGTTCAGCGGGGCACCCAGCTCTTTCCAGTCAGGGAACAGCTCGTTCAGGGCGCGTGGCTCGAATACGGCACCGGAGAGGATGTGCGCACCGACTTCGGAGCCTTTCTCGACCACGCAGACGCTGATCTCCTGGCCCGCTTCAGCGGCTTTCTGCTTCAGTCGGCAGGCGGCTGACAGGCCGGACGGGCCGGCGCCGACGATGACGACGTCGAATTCCATAAATTCGCGTTCCACAGGCTATCTCCTACTCAAGGCTCTTCGATGTTTTATGTTGGAGGGCGCAGCTCGATCCCTGAGTGCGGCGCGGCCATTATATCTACACCCTTCCAGCGGGCCAATACAAACGTTTGTTTGAATTTTCTGTAGGCCTGTTAGAATCCTACTACATCGCGGATGACCGGCCGGTTCGCTGTATTGACCGAGCCAGGCCGCGGGGTCAAGATACGGGCGGTTTTGCGCTCGCCGTCTGGGCTAAAAGGTTGGCTCCTGCCAATTTGTATCGCTGACCAGGCTCGCCTTGGCGAGATTCTTATTCACCGGAGAGTAACGAGGAATCCATGAAGGTTCTTGTAGCTGTCAAACGAGTGGTTGACTACAACGTCAAGGTTCGCGTCAAGGCGGACAACAGCGGCGTCGACCTCGCCAACGTCAAGATGTCCATGAACCCCTTCTGCGAGATCGCCGTGGAAGAGGCCGTCCGCCTGAAGGAGAAGGGCGTGGCGAGCGAAATCGTCGTCGTCACCATCGGCCCGGCCACTGCCCAGGAGCAACTGCGTACCGCGCTGGCTCTCGGCGCCGACCGTGCCGTCCTGGTCGAGTCCAATGACGAGCTGAACTCCCTGGCCGTGGCCAAGCTGCTCAAGGCTGTGGTCGACAAGGAGCAGCCGCAGCTGGTGATCATGGGCAAGCAGGCCATCGACAGCGACAACAACCAGACCGGCCAGATGCTCGGTGCGCTGACTGGCTTCGGCCAGGGCACCTTCGCCTCCAAGGTCGAAGTGGCTGGCGACAAGGTCAACGTGACCCGTGAGATCGATGGCGGTCTGCAGACCGTTGCGCTGAACCTGCCGGCGATCGTCACCACCGACCTGCGTCTGAACGAGCCGCGTTATGCGTCGCTGCCGAACATCATGAAGGCCAAGAAGAAGCCGCTGGAGACCCTGACTCCGGACGCGCTGGGCGTTTCCACTGCCTCCACCGTCAAGACCCTGAAAGTCGAAGCACCGGCCGCTCGCAGCGCCGGCATCAAGGTCAAGTCCGTGGCTGAACTGGTCGAGAAACTGAAGAACGAGGCGAAGGTAATCTAAATGACTATCCTGGTTATCGCTGAACACACCAATGCCGCCCTGGCTGCCGCTACCCTGAACACCGTCGCTGCTGCGCAGAAGATCGGTGGCGACATTCACGTGCTGGTAGCCGGTGCCAATGCTGGCGCCGCTGCCGAAGCCGCTGCCAAAGTCGCTGGCGTGTCCAAGGTTCTGCTGGCCGACAACGCCGCCTATGCCAACCAGCTGCCGGAGAACGTCGCGCCGCTGGTTGCCGAACTGGGCAAGGGCTACAGCCACATCCTGGCTGCCGCTACCAGCAACGGCAAGAACATCCTGCCGCGCGTCGCCGCTGCGCTGGATGTCGACCAGATCTCCGAGATCATCGCGGTCGAGAGCGCCGACACCTTCAAGCGTCCGATCTACGCCGGTAACGCCATCGCTACCGTGCAGTCCTCGGCTGCCATCAAGGTGATCACCGTGCGTTCCACCGGTTTCGACGCCGCTGCCGCCGAAGGTGGTTCCGCTGCCGTTGAAGCGGTATCCGGCCCGGCCGATGCCGGCAAGTCCGCCTTCGTCGGCGAAGAGCTGGCCAAGTCCGACCGTCCGGAACTGACCGCTGCCAAGATCGTCGTATCCGGCGGCCGCGGCATGGGCAATGGCGACAACTTCAAGCACCTGTACGCCCTGGCCGACAAGCTGGGCGCTGCCGTCGGTGCTTCGCGCGCCGCTGTCGACGCGGGCTTCGTGCCGAACGACATGCAGGTCGGTCAGACCGGCAAGATCGTCGCGCCGCAGCTGTACATCGCCGTGGGTATCTCCGGCGCGATCCAGCACCTGGCCGGCATGAAGGACTCCAAGGTGATCGTGGCGATCAACAAGGACGAAGAAGCGCCGATCTTCCAGGTGGCTGACTACGGCCTGGTCGCTGACCTGTTCGAAGCCGTACCGGAGCTGGAAAAGCTGGTCTGACCTGCTTTCCCGCTACGAAAAACCCGCTCTGATGAGCGGGTTTTTTATTGCCTGGATTCACGGCTGCTGCAGGCTGTCGAGGAAGCGCCGGTAGAGCAGGGCGCTTTCCTCGGGGCGTTCGAGCATCGGGGCGTGGCCGACGTTGTCCATGATCGCCACGCTGGATCTGTGCAACAGGGGTTGCATGACGTCGATGCTCGACACGTCCAGCACGCGATCCTGCTTGCCCCAGAGCAGCAGGGTCGGGGCCTCGATCTTGGGCAGTTCCGGCTCGAGGGGAATGTAGCGTTCGACCAGTTGCTGGAACACCTGGTCGTAGTGGCCCGCGTTGGCCATGCTCTGTTCGGCCATGTACTGCTTGAGCGACTCCGGCAGGTAAGGGGGCTCGACGAAGACGAATTGCAGCAGGCGCTGGAAGTCCTCCTGGCTGCGCACCACCAGCGGGTTGTCGGCGCCGCGCTCCAGCAACTGGAACAGTTCGCTCTTGTGCGGCGCTTCGACCCCGGCGTTGTCGAACAGCGCCAGCGAGCTGACACGCTGCGGATAGCGTGCGGCGTAGAGAGCGGCAATGTGCCCGCCCATGGAGTTGCCCAGGACATGGGCGCGCTCGATTCCCAGCGCGTCGAGAATGCCGGCCAGGCGCTCGGCCTGAGTGCCGACGTCGTAGCTGCCGGCGGGATGATCGCTGTTGCCGAAGCCTGGCAGGTCCAGCGCGATCACCTGATAGTCGTGGGTCAGGTCGCGGGAGAAGCGCAGCCAGTTGTCCTTGTCCGCAGCGAAGCCATGGATCAATACCAGGGTTTCGGCCGTGTCCGGTCCTCCCCGGTAGTAATGGATGTTAAGATCGCCGACACGCAGTCGTTCATGGCTGAGCCCGGCGCGATACTGCTCGATCAGGCGCAACCCCGCCAACTGGGTCGAGGGGAAGGCGTAGAGGATGGCAGCGCTGGCTGACAGCAGCACCAGTAGCAAGAGCAGCAGTTTTTTCATGGCGCGTCCTTATCGCGAATTATTATGGCGGCGCCATTAAGCTAGCATGAACACTGAAGGTTTCCGGGATGCTTCGTCATCCTGCCGATCAACGCATGAACCGAGAGTAGCCGATGCCTAAGCGTTGTCCGTTTAAGTCGCTGTTGCTGTGGTGCGCCTTGGTCCTGATGCCGATTACCGGCCTGGCTGCGGGCAAGTGCGAGCGCCTGGTGGCGACCGGTAACCCGGAATACCCCCCTTACCTGTGGCGCGACCCGCAGAACCCGCAGCAGTTGATCGGGGCCAATGCCGACCTGCTCAAGCACCTGGCCAAGGAGCTGGGTGTGGTGGTCGACGTGATCTACACCGGCCCCTGGTCGCGGGCGCAGGACGAGGTACGCACCGGGCGTGTCGACCTGCTCGCCGGCGCATTCATCACGCTGCCGCGTCTGGAGAACATGGATTACGTGCATCCGGCGTTCTTCTTCACGCCCAGCGTGGTCTGGGTGCGCAAGGACGAAGGGTTCGCCTATGGCAGCTGGATCGACCTGGAGGGGCATACCGGCGATACCCTGGTGGGCAACAGCTTCGGCCAGCAGTTCGATAGCTTCGCCAAGGAAAACCTGACCCTGGAAGGTGTTTCCAGCCTGACCCAGGCGTTTCAGAAGCTGCTGCTCGGGCGCACCGATTATGTGCTCTACGAGCGTTATCCCGGGCTGGCGCTGGCCGAGACCCTGGGCGTGGACGATGACCTCGAGGTGCTGGACCCACCGATCTCCAGTGAGGGCCTGTACCTCACCCTGTCGCACAACTCGGCCTGCAACGAGCCGTGGTTGCGCGGACAGCTGGCGCGGAAGATGACAGAATTGGTCGCCGCCGGGCTGCCCGAGCAATTCCTGCAACACAACATGGAGTTGTGGAAGGCGCAGCAGATGCAGCCCGACCCGGTTGGCGACGTTACTCAGTAGGAAACTTGCGTGATCAAACGAACCTTTCCCTTGCTCATGGTGCTGGGCCTGACCGCCTGCGCCAGCGATCCTGCTCCCACCGAGCAACTGCGCCTGACCGAACAGGCGCTGACCCAGACCCGGACGTTGGGCGTGGACGGTGAGCAATCGGCTTCCTTGCGCCTGGCCGAAGAAAAGTTCGCCCAGGCCCAGGCCGCGATGCAGGACGGCGAGAACAAGGCAGCGCGTCTGCTGGCCGAGCAGGCCGAGCTGGATGCGCGCCTGGCCGAAGCCGAACATATCAATGCCAAGGGGCATGAGCAGTTGCTGGAAATCAATCAGCGTATCAATCGACTGCGCCAGCAGCTGGGGGCCATGTGATGAGGGCTTTCGGCAATCTGGGTGGTCTGTTGCTGGGGGCTGCGCTCTTGAGTGGCTGTGCGTTGAACCAGGCGGCGAACGAAGAGACGCTGGAGCAGGCGCGCCTGAGCTTCCAGTCCGTCAAGGAAGATCCCGGTGTTCTGCGGGCAGCACCCAAGGACGTGATCCGCGCCGGTGAGTCGCTGGCACGTGCCGAGCGTCTGTCGAGTTACTGGGGCAGCACCGCGGACGTGCGTCACTACGCCTACCTCAGCCAGCGCTATGCCGAGATCGCCCGGCAGCACAGCGACATCAACCTCAATCAGGAGCGCGCGGCCAAGCTCGAGCTGGAGCGTCAGCGCCTGCAGCTGACCCTGCGTGAAGCCAAGCTGCTCAGTGTGCAGCAGCACAATGGCTGGCTGGAGGAGCAGATGGTCAGCCTGGCCACCAGCGAGACCGAGCGCGGCCTGGTGATGACGCTCGGCGACATGCTGTTCGATGCCGGCCGTGCGGATCTGCAGCCTGCGGCCAACCGCACGGTGCTCAAGCTCGTGCAGTTCCTGCAGATCAACCCGCAGCGGCGTGTACGCATCGAAGGCTATACCGACAACACCGGCGATGCGGCGGAGAACCTGGCGCTGTCCCGCGCACGTGCGCAGGCGGTGGCCGATCTGCTCGTCGACCTCGGTATCGACGCCAAGCGCATCCAGGTCGCGGGCTATGGTGTCGACTTCCCCGTGGCCGAGAATGCCTCGGCGCGCGGGCGGGCGCAGAATCGTCGGGTGGAGATCGTCTTCTCCGACGAGCGCGGCAGGCTCGGCGCCGAACGCTGACCCAGGCGTTACCCGGAACCCCGGCACTGGCCGGGGTTTTTTGTTTGACGATGACTCCAGCCCGGTACTTCGCTGGACTGCG
>CEUI01033451.1_pt1 | contig 16697 bp, 20 predicted proteins | sample 531411 | NCBI WGS metagenome assembly CEUI01 (sample SAMEA2622841, study PRJEB7988) | marine metagenome | isolation source: saline water (ENVO:00002010), including
AAAGGCATCATCTACATTAAAAGTAGTGCCTGATAAGGATATATTTGTTCCTGCTGAATAAGTGTCACCACCAATTTCACGCATAGTTCCGTTATCGTTAATATATAACTTATTATTCGTGTAATCCCAAGCTAGTTCGTAAGGCCAAACACCGCCTGATCCATCAGCTCCAGCTGCAGGTGCACCATCACCTCTTTTTATTTTAACTCCAGAAGGCATTAATTACTCCTATTAGTTAGCGTATGTACCGCAGTCAATTGTAGCATTTGTAATAGTTGTAGTATCTAGATTAGCTACTAATGTTCCTTTAGTAAATCCACTCATATTACCAGTGCTAGAAGCTGTTGCTGTTGTAGTTCCTAAAGTCCATTTATCTGCACTTTCATCCCAAAATAATGTAGCATTATCTCCTGTAGAACCACGTTCTATAATAATACCACAATCATTTGCATTACTTCCTGCTCCACTATTTAGTTCCATTAATGGATCATCTAAAGTAGTGTTAGTGCTATTTACTGTAGTAGTTGTACCATTTACTGTTAAATCTCCAGTAACTGTTAAAGCAGATGCAATTGTAATACTATCTGCTAATTTATCACCAGTAACTGCATTATCTGCAATATGTGCTGTATCAATAGATCCGTCTACATATTGATCACTATCTACTGAATTAGCTGACATGTGTGCTAAATCAACGGAACCATCAGTTATATGTTCACTGTTTACTGCATCATCTGCTAGTTTTGCTCCAGTAACTGCATCAGCTGCTAATTCAGCTGTTGCTACTCCAAGATCTTTAATTTGTACTGCACCACTACTAACTGTAAAATTATTTGTAGAAAAAGATGCTTTACCTTTAACACTTGATGTTGCATCAGGAACTGAAACTTCTAAATCAGTTACTGTTACTGTATCACTTGCTGTTTGTTTACCTATGTATAGTTTACCAGCAGCGTTATCCCAAGCTAATTCACCATATAAAAGTGAGCTTGGAGCACCTGCACTGGCACCATATACACTTTTTTTAATTTGTATTGTTGTCGCCATAGTTTATTCTCCCATTATGGTTGATAGCTACCGCCATCTAATGTGTTATCGTCAATCCACTTGGAACTGCTTGTATCATATCTTAATACAGCTCCATCTGCTGGACTTGTTAGATTTATATCATCTAACTCATGTAAATTAGTGTCTCCACTAAAACTTGTTGCAGAAGTAATAGTTACATCTGCTGATCCGTTATCTACTTTAAAACTTCCATTATCATAAAATACTAGTTTAGTATAAACGTCTTTAATTCTATTTGGTTTTGTTAAGCTTCCACCCATTAATAATTTACTCCTACGTTGTCATATGTTGGCTCAGAAGGATTGCTTACATCCGAAAATGAAGCAGAACTTCCTCCGACTGAACTAAAAGTTGGATTACCAGGATTAGTAATATCTGTATAAATACTGCTTGATGCATATGATTCATTAGCAAATGTTGGATTAGATGGAATACTTAAATTTGTATACTCAGAATTAACATCATCATTAAATGAATCAATTGTTTCATTAAAAGTTGAATTAACAGCACTTAAATACTGTAATCCCAGTTCTCCGTTTTTCCAATTATTTGCCATTACATATCATGTTGTTTTATTTGAAACGACCCACTTACTCTTCCTCTATTAGCAAAAGTTTTTCCTTCTTTAACACCTTTTTCAAATTTCATTTCAAAGTATTGAGCCATTCTTGGATCTGCATCTTGTTCATATCCTAATTGAATAGCTCTATCTACTAAATATTGATGAAATTGAGTTGGTATATCAGGATCATCAGTTAAGTCAGCTCCAGCTACATCTAAAGTTTTAAGTGCAGTTGGTTTTTTATAATAAAATAATGTTATTTCATAAACAGCATCAGGGGACTTAAACCTATTTTTTTCACTTGTTAAAGGATCGTATAATGCTATCCCTATTGAATCACGTTCTATCCACCAAACATACTGTTTAGAAATTCTGGTATAAATTCTGCTATAATTTGTAGTTGCCATTAGTCAATATCCCTATAATGAGGCCTTCCTACTAACCTCTTAATGTTAAAAGTATCTCCATCTGAATTTTTCATATCTACAGATTTAATCTCTAGTATTTCATCTTTTAATCCATAGTATCTTGTTCCATCTGCTGTATTAAATTTAGTTGCACCATCTAATATTAAAGTTCTTGCACAAAATTCATCTTGTGCTTGGTTTAATAATGTTATAACTTCATTTACTCCAAGATCTGGATGATGTTTTTGAACTAATTCTATCATTTTTTGTAGTTTCATTCTTCTCCTCCTTGTAATCCTAATGGTAAATAATTTCCTAACCATTGAATTAATTCTTGTTGTAATTTAACATATTGAGATTCATGCCACTGGTATTGAGAAGTAGATGACCCTAATTCAGTTTGATATGCACCTAAATATGAAGATATATTATTTAACATAGTAGTCGCCAATTCAACATCTTCATCTGCTAAATAATCACCAACCATATCCCACCATTTAGGATAATCTAATCTGTGTGAAGCTGTTTCTACGTCTCCTGCTTCTATACCAGTTAAAGTTGAACCTCCCTGAATATCAGGTTCTCCAATATCATGCATTTTTTTTCTTACACATTGAATAGCAGCATAAAGAATAACTCCTCTTTCGTATTCTTTTGGAAAATTATCTATATCACCAGAATTTTGTGCATGTGTAACACTGCTATCACATGAAATATATTGTATTTCTCCAAATTCACTAGCATTTGGTGCTGGAAATATATATAGTTTACCATTTTTAATATAAAACTTAGGATCATATTTATTAGAATAATATATACTATTCTCATCACTTAAGTCATATATTCTATTATTAGCTACTCTTTGACATTCTCGTTTTTTAGAATTAGTCCCATCATTGTCTTTTCTAACAACTTCTGTTATATTTATAACATTGTCTAAACTAAATCCATTTCCATTATTTACATCAGACTCTTGAGTAAACTGATGCACCAATGAACCATTTTGAGATAATGCTCTAGTAATAAACCTAACTCCTTCTGGTAGATAAAGATTTAAATTATCTTTTTCAGCAGAAGTTAAAGCTCCTGTAATGCTTTCTACTTCAGTAAGAAAACTCATTATACCTTACGTCCTTTTCGTTTGCTTGGAATAAAATCAACTCTAGGATCATATAATCTATTTCCTAGTGTCTTGTTCCTCTCATAAGCAGTGACAGCTTTTAATTGAGGGTCATTACTCCAATCGCCTTTATATCCAGCTTTATATGGATCGTCACTAAAGCCAAATACTTCATCAATATATCCTGGTTCACCTCTTTTAGCACTTCTTCCTGATCTATATGCTTTTACCAAATCAGTTTTTGCTGCAGGATAGTATTCTAGTTCTTTTGTTTTTGTTCTAGAACCTCTTGTAAGATCGCCAATTCTTTTACCCATATCTGGATTTCTAGCTTCTTTTCCAAGTCCTGGACCATAAACTGGTCTCATTGAATCTGAAAATTTACGTGAAGGTCTTCTACGTGCTAATTCAGACCATGCACTATCCATAGGTTGCCCTGATCTTCTTGCCATTCTAATTTTTTCAGATTGACTTTGTAATTCATCTAATGAACTTCTTGGGCTTGTATATCTTACTCCTCTAGCTGGACGTCTAGGTGCCCCAAAAATTGTTTGTCCTATTTTTCTCTTCCAACTCATCGTTGTCTCCTTTAATATAGGGGGGAAACTAGGTCTCCCCCCAGTTATATGTTAACGAATACTACTCGTTAAATTTCAATACAGTGTGAGTTTCTGGTAATTGAATTTCAAGACCTGCTTCTGTAAGAATCATGTCTTTTCTACCGTCAACATCTCTGTCTTGAACGTTAGTAATGATCTGAGTATCACGTGATACACCGTTACCCATTAAAGGACGGTATGCTACATTATTTAAATCGATCATGATAGCTGTATCTTCATGGAATCCTCTAAATAGTGGTTCTAAAACAAAGTTTAGATTACCATATAGAGTTGATACACGTGTCACAAGGTGACCAAATTGGCCATCTACGTTCTGCATGTCAATTCCACTTCCTGTCATACTGTTAGCACTCATTGTATTACCTAAGAATGAAGAACCACCTAGTTTATTCAACCAAGATAGTACTTTTCTTGAAGCTAATACTAGCTTTTCACCACTGTTTCCAGATTCTGGTGCAAAGACATCTTCCATAGCGTCAATGAAGTGATCGTAATTAGCTGAACCATATGCAAAAGTTTTCACTTTACCATTCATTTCAGTGTAAGGTACGATTCCATGTGTTCTACGAATTGGGCCTCCGCCATCAGTATCTAGGTCGTCTGTTCCAACACCGAATAACATAGCGTGTTCAAGATCCATCTTATGTTCCATAAGTTTTTCTTGATACACTCTCATGTATTCATTTGAAACACCACGATATCTAGTAGCGAGTGCAGTTCCAGAGAATAGAGGTACTGCAGTCTTAAAGATCTGACAGTATCCTTCTCTGTTATAGAATTGATCGTGCCAACCCTCTGGGTCTTTTGTTCCCTCAGCAAAAGCTGAACCAATTACTTGACCATCTGCATTTTCTCTAAAAATTAATTTAGATGCATCTGCTGGATCTTGCTCTCCTTTAGTTGCTGCTTCTTCACCATCTGCTGTACGAGTTGGTTTAAGCATTAACTTTAAGAAAGTTGCAGTTTTGATTTTCACTTTAGCTGAACTTGTTTTTTCGATCTCTCCTACTTTATAATATGCAATTGCGTCTGGTTCTGCTGCATCATTTCCTCCACTAGCGTTTTCGTCATAATCACATTCGATAGCTAAGATTTGATCTGCAAGTAAGAACTCAGGAGCAACTGGTGTTGTCACACTTCTTCCGAATTTGTCATATTTACAATCAACGTATAGATTCTTCCCTGAAGCAATATCTAAGCCAGTATGATCGGCTCCTGCGGCATCTGAAGTAACCGCTGTTTCAATTTGGAAGTTTCTACGTTGCCACTGGTGTCTTTGTTCTAAGAACTTAAACACTGGATCGTCTGTAGGTATTTTAGCAACCATTGACAAATAAGTGAAGAAAGGAGACTGAGCAGGTGCTAATTCAGCAACTCTATCGCCAAAGTTAAAAATTCGTCTATCATTATTGATAGATGTACCTTGGACGTTAGAAGCATTGTTAACACCTGTAATAGTACTGGTATAAACATTACTCATGTTATTTCCCCTTTTTTAGTTTATATTAAATTAACCAAATGGGTTTCTTTTCTTATGATTTTGAATCATAGAATCCATCATTTGGTCTTCCACTTTTGTTGATGACTGCACACTAGCTCCAGATTGCACCCCTAATGGCTGGGGAACAGTTAAGTTTTTTTGTCTATTATCCATTTCTGCAACTTTTTGTTGAACTTGAGCTTGCCTTTGAACTTGGGCTTGACTTACGCCAGCTTGTGTTCTTGCACCTCTTCGTATCTTATGTAATTGCACTAAATTGTCTAAAGACATAGAACTTGGATCATTCATGACTTCTATGAAATCAGCAGCTTCAGCAGCACTGTAAGAATGTCTAGTTTGTAAATCACTCATAACTTGTTGGTTACGAAGAGCTACTTGCCTTTCTTTTTCTTGCATCACTGCAGACTGTTGTCTTTGATTTTCTGTATGTTCCATATAGTCTGCTAAATCATCCACGTATTGATCTTTTTGAGAGAGATACTTTGCAGAATCACTCTCAGGATCATCTAGAGCTTCAGAATGACTAAATCCAGCAGGTTTTCTAGGTTTAACAGGTTTTGATACTTCTGTTTCCTTTTGAACTTGAGCTTCTGGTTGTATTTTTTGTTCTGATAATTGAGCTACTTGCTCTTTTAAAAGATCTACTTCCGCTTGCCTTTTATCTGCTTGACTTTGCCAATATTGAAATTGGCTATCGTCACTCCTTGGATCTTCATTCACTGGAACTGAATCCGAAGGTGCCACCTCCTGATTATCTGGCTGCTGTTGAGAAGTGTCTGTTGCAACAAACTCTTCTACTGCAGGACCTCCAAATATCTCAGTAAAGATGTCTTCTTGTATGCCAGACTCGTTTGCAGTCGATTGTTCTGGTTGTTGTCCCTGTGTTTCGTCCAATATTTCGTTTCTGTCTTGTGCCATTTTATTCTCCTTTTCTAACTCTCCATATCCTCAGTCAACGCATTAAACATATTGTCGTTTTCATTTGTTGTATCCTCAGGGGTAACAGAGTTCATTAGATTTGTTTTTGCATCATTAAGCCTAGCCTTCATTAAGCTAGCACTTGCGTCAGCACGATTCGATATTTTATCTAAGTCGCCACTGAATTTTTCTACTTCTAAACGTTTCTTAGCATGTATTTCTTCACGTTCAGCAGTTTGAAGATCTCCCTTGACCTTCTTTAATTCTTCTTGTAATCCTTGCACCATTTGTTCTAATCTTTGAATATGTCCTGCTCTATTTAATACTCCTTCAACATCTACAAGTTCTGATTTCTTCAATACTTCAACTTGGTCTATTAATCCAGCTTGATACATTTCTTGATAAGTTTGTAATAATGCCATTCTATTTGTTGGTAATGTAGAGCCTGATACAATATGAATGTCATATTTACCTACTCCAACATCGTGAAATCTTTTAACTGTTCCATCTTCCATTTCAGAATAAAAATTAATTCTTTGTTCATCTAATTCGCCATTAGGCTGTAATAATCTTATTACTTTTTCTTCAGTATATAATTGCTGCATTAATGGAACTGCAACTTTTGCAACTTGAGTTAAAAAGTTTTCTATATCATCTCTACGAGATTTAATTCTTCTCTGCCCAAACTCATCAATAACTAATGTTCCTCTATAGGTAGAAGGAGCACTTGATGTGCTTCCTTGCATTAGTTCAAAAATACCAAAGCCGTATTCTAAATCATATTTAGCATCAGCTTCATTTTTATATAGTTCATTAGGCAGAGGAACTGGACCAGCAACGATCGGTGCACCTAGCTCAGCATCAAACTCGATAACACTGGTTCCAGCTTTACTCCACTCCGACTCTATTTGTCGAAGATCGGCTGAGCCTCTAGGTATTAATAATTTTACATTTGTGCTTGTACTTGCATGAGCTATAATCAATGAACGTATCTTATTAATATATTCTTGTAAAGGTCTATAAAGCCTAACGTCTGAATCAGGATAAGGATTTCTATGGTGAACATTCATCATAGGTATAATAGGATAATCATCTGTTGGAAGCACTCTTGTGTATAAAAGTGATTGACCAACTGATACTGTTTGCTCTATGCAAGGTTTTAATATATTGTTTACTTTAATTCTTCCTGTTCCTATTAATTCTTCTTTAGACATAGGAATTAATTGAACAGTAGATCCTGGTATTCCATCTGAATTTTCTACTCCTGGAACTATTTCAGGTTGTTGCTGAATAGGTGCTCCCATTTCATCAAATTTAGGATCTGGTAATCTAAAGTGAAATACATGTCCAACATCTACTATGTGTTGAGCAAGGATTGCTATACCTGCATCATCATGTACTATCTCTTCTTCTCCAGTTACTTTTCTTACAATAAAGTAATAATTTTGTAAATAACCACCGTATTCTTCTTCATTAAAGATAAATTCTTCATTTGCAAAAGGTTCATAAACATGATAATACGGATGTGATACCCTAGAATATCTTTCCATATATTTACGTTTTGTATGTTTTTTTGATTGATCATCTGAATAAAACATCTGACCTTCTGTAGCAGCTAAGTCAGTAGCAGGATAGTCATCATCGTCCATTACAGCTGGAGATGAATTTTCAATAATATCCATAAATGATGGATAAATATTTGAAGCAACTTCATCTGTCATATGCTTACAAACTATAATATTTGAAGCATCTCTAGCGTATGGGTCTTTTGAATTAGGATCAATATAAACATCTAAAGGATTAATAGATTTTATCATAACTTCTCCTTTACCATTATCCACTCCTGGATCTTGATAAACTTGAAATACTCCCATTCCTCCTACATAGTAATCATCAATAGTTTTTTTCAATTCTTCATCACCTGATGAAAAGTGCCATATATGCTGAAATAAGTCAGAAAAGACTTTAGCTGTTTTTGAATCAGAGTCTTCTTTTGCAGTAGCTCTAAATTGAGGTGAGTTATATGTTAGTAAAGATTTGGCAGTTTCTACAATAGGATGAATTCTATTTACTACTATTGGTGCTTGTCCACGTGATTCTAATATATCTTTTTCTTCGTGAGACCACTGTGCTCCAGCTCTAAATTCTAATGCTTCCTGAAATCCTTGAGCCCATATTTGTCTAGAACTTTTATATTCATCAAATAATTCAATGCTTTCTTTAACCTCAGGAGTCATTGTTTCGTCCTGTATTGAACCTCTTTTATATCCAAAAGTAAAATCTTTATCTAGTGGATTCTGAAATCTGTTTTCTGCTATGTTCTTCGGTTTTTTCGGCATTATCTTTTTTTATCTCAATATAGTCCTCAGGTATAATTCCGTAATCATCAAGAGTTTTTAATAAATCTTTGATTGTGAACTTATATTTTTTTTAACTTCTTTTTCTAACATTAGAATTTTACTGATAAATTATTAAAAAATAATCGACTTGTCAAGTCTTTTCTACAGAGTTTTCCAACTTTTTTTAGTAAATTGCATATATTCTGGCTCTTCATATACTTTTTTAGCTTCATGATGGGGTCTATAGCAATTTTTATTAGCATAAAAGAACCCATCTAACAAGTCATCATGTTTACCTCTAGGGTATAATAATAGCTCATCTAACAAGGCTTGTTGATCTTCTTTTATGAAAACTTTATAATTTGCAAACAATGGCTGTAAACTTTCTAATCTAAAAGACTTTCTAGTTCTAGGATTTTCTTTTATTTCTAATCCAGGTATAAATAATCCCAGTTGCTCAGATTGTTCTTTAATATATTGTCTTAACATTTCCTGATATCCAACAGCCTCAATCCTTGTTCTTTGACTTTTATACTGTTTAAAATTATGTATAATAGCATCTGCTAAATCTAATGGTGTTGCTCTTTTTCTATAGTATGGTAAGCAAAATCTGTTATTATCTTCATCTACTGCCAAGTTAAATATAACTGAATAGTCAGCAGTACTTTTAGTGCTAGAAGCAGGGTCGATGCCTGTAAACACATTTACAGGTCGAACAATGTCTACTTCCTCACCATTAAGCTTCGTCAGGACAAGGTTCGACAACCCTTCCTCTGTTCTTTCTATAAATCCATCGTATGTCTGAATAAACTCTTGTCTGAACAAAGCATCTTCATCTCCAACGATTTCACATAAATATTCCCTATAAAACACAGAAAGACGATTAATACTATCTAATTCTTCTTTCTTTTGTTTTAATTTATCGACTGGCCATACCTCAGGCCATAAAGCAAAATTATTTTCCAGGTCTGGTTTAAATGTAAAGTTTTTCCAACCCTTCATATCTTTTAGTGTTTCTACCATACACCGTTCGTGTTGGGGAGTACCAATAACACATATCTTTCCACGTTTAGGATCTAGAGAAGGGACACCACTCTGCAATAACCATCTGAGATTATATTCCATAGCTTCTGCAGTTTTGGTATTATTTTCATCTTCAGGGTCATCAAGGATCAACAGAGTAGGACGTTGGTTTCCGTGTTTGATTCCTCTTATCTGCTGACCTGTACCCTTACAAATAATAACAGAACCGTCTTTTAGCTCTATTTCTGTATTGGTCCATTTTCTTGCAGAGTTTGCCCCCCAATATCCAAAAAAGTATCTAAACTCTTGTGAATAGTCTAATACATCTTTTATTGTACCTAAAAGCTTTACAGCATGTTGTTGTGTTCTAGATACTAATACAATTACTTTTACACCTTGATCAAACATTAAATGGAATAAAGGGTAAACACCAGCAACTACTGAACTCTTAGCATGACCACGAGGAGCAATTACATTTAATTGTTTTATATCGTCATCCTGTAGGTATTTAGTAATTTCATAGTGAAAGGGTGGAGAATTCTCACTAAACATGTTTGGCATTACCATTCTACCAAACAACAACATATCCTGTTGCATCTCTAATAACATTTTTTGTTTATTCACTTATTTTCACCTTTAAGCCCATATCTTTTGCTACATCTTTCAAGGTAGCTATAAAAAGTAATAAGATCTTCTCACTCTTTGATTGCACTGTGATTGACTTCTTCTTCATCAGATTCAAGCTCCTTTACTTTGGTTGCCTTCAATTTCTTTGTTTGTTTTTCATATGAATCTGCTATTTGATGCGATATATCTAGTTCTAGTGTATCTGTCTGTGTTTTAGACTTAGGTTTCATTTCTAAGAACTCTGACAACTTATCTGCTGCTTTTATCATATTACTACTATCTTCCTTTCCTGTAGCAATAGTGATAGCATCTTTGATCACATCTAATACATAGCCTTCATCTATGTCTTTTTCTATTAAAACATCTTTTAACTTATCACTAACCATTTGTTTTATTTCCTTTGTCTTAAATAACCTTTTAGCTGCAATTTCAGGATTCTCTTGATCTGGACGATATATTTTCCCTATTTTATAAAAATCGGGAACTTCTCCAGCTAATTTGTAGTTAACAAAAGTATCTACTGCTAATTCAGCTCTATCTCTTTGTGCTTCCATCTCATTATATGTTTTAGTTGAAATGCTAGCATAATTCTTTGTTTCATAGTGTGGTTCAAACAATAATTTAGATGTTTCAGATAAAAACTGTTTTCCATAAGGAAATACCATTTCTATGTTTTTTCCATACAAATTACGTGATATACACTCTGAAACATAACCATCGTCACTTACACCCCATTCTCCTGGGCTACATTTGCTCCAATGGTCATATTTAACCTTTAAATTCTTAAATTCTTCTTCCGTATATATATTATACGTCTTCGGCTGATAATTGTTTATCTTCAGCTTCCTGCTTATCTTGATCATTTTTTTCTTTAAAATTGTCCTCTAAGTATTTTATAAACTTATCTTTTGTGCCTTGCATCTTCATATATTCGTCTAAAGCTTGATCTCCCTTAAAAACGTGCTGTTGGAGCTGTTCTAACTGAATACTGACCATTCCTAATACTTTGATTAGTTCTTTCAATGTTGGCTTATTTTTCTTTTTTATCATATTTTACTTGACATCCTCATTTTAATGTTGTATACTTAAAGCATAATACTTAACAAATCTTATATTTGTGTCTTATATACTTTAAGTATGTTAATCTAAATTACTTCTTTTCAAATCTAATAAATTTTCTTTCATTGCTTCTATAACTAAATATACTTCCATTTCTGCTATATGCAGATCTTTTACAGTTAACATCTCTTCATCGTTAAAATCCATCTTTATAGTCTCCCACGATCCATTTTCCCTATTAAACTTCGTCAAGGGGGTTGAATAGTCTATAGAACGTCTAGCCTCTCTAACAACTTGATCCAATGTTAATTTTATATCAAAAAATTTTTTTAGTTTTTTAATAGACATGTTATAATATAATGCCCCTTTTTCAAAAATGCAAGTAGAATGTATGCACGTCTTTTATGAAGTATCTACTACCCTTTGTTTTAGGTTTGTATTCAACTTTCAGTTGAAACTTCCTAAAACGTTAGTAGATACTTAAATAAGAAAATAGTCAGTAAACCTTTGGTTTAGGCTTTGTAGCCTGACTATTTTAACCAATTAAGGAGACTGAAAAATGAGTGAACCAGATAAAAAGTTTAGCAAATCGCTAAACGACTTATCAGTGAAAGTCGTTTTGAAAGTTTTCGACTTCAATTTAGATGAAGTCGAGTTGCCAGATGATGACATCATCAACCTTACTCCTGAACAAATCAGAAGTAATGATTGGCGAGTTGTCGTAATGGCTTACGATCCATCTTCGGTCCTAACAGACAAAGATAGGGACACAGCCAAGCAGTCTCTCCAAGCACAATACCAAGGTAGTGTGCATATGGAGAAACTCACTGACAAGTTCTTTGGTAGCGGCACACACGAGTGTGTAGCCGTCTACTACAAGAAGTCAGAGAAGTTGCCATCTGGTCCTACTTTCGGCGGCTAGTAACTAACAGTTACTTTGGTAGAAAGGGTAGCATTTTGCTACCTTTTCTACTTTAAGCAGTTCAGATAGAGTATCAAAACACCGCAGTTTAACTAATACCCAACAAGTCACTACTTGTTGTACAAACTTACGGAGGTAAGATTATGCTATTAAATAGATCAGATTTACTCACTGTAATAGATGAGATTGTTAACCAACAATACTATGCAGGGAGAAGTGCTACCTTTTGTTGTGATGTAAATAAGTTAGAGAGTTTATTACCATCTCAACTTCACAGAATAATTAAAGCAAGCACTAGAAATGGTAGAATTAGTAGAATTCTACTAATAAAGCAAGTAAACAGAATTATTAGTTAGTTGCTTAATCAATACATTGTAGCCATCTAGATCACAGCCCATTTGGCTACTTTGTATTTGTTTACCTCAAATACAAGTAGTAGGTGAGTAGTTTCAAAACAGTTCGAGTTATCATTCAGTTTACCCTATTTTCTACTTACTTACTACTATGTATTTTAAATAATTACAAGAATTAAGTAATAAGATTAGCTATCTTGTTACTTAAGTTCGTAAGCCTGTACAATGTGAATTAACCCACATCAGGCTGGTTACAGTTGTCGATAGACTACCAACATGTCAAATAGCATGTTGAAAGCTAACGAGAGTTAGTAACAACCGAATGCTGCACACTAGAGATAACGAGTAGGTTATCATTAGCAAATGCACAGAACACAAGGTCAAAGTATGTCGAGCCTTGCTGTGTCGTAAGATTAATACAATGGACAAGAGTGGAGACACTATCAAACTTGTTTGAGTATGCCAGTTATGGTATGACTATGTGCTAATCCAGGACAGATTCCTGGCAACTAAATCAACAGCATTGTGAGTATACTCAAATCTCACACGGACACATTAAGTATAGTGTTTAGTATGTAAAAATACTGAACACTTATACTTAATAAAAAGTTTTAGCTCAGTAACAATACAAGTCCCTATTGTTAATACAGATACCTTAATTCTTTTCATGTTTTGTATTCAGCTATGCATCTATAGCACGTATCTGTAGAGATAGGTCATCTATGACGACAATTTGCTACTGAGCTAGTATTAAGAAAAGAAAGTATAGTTTAACAATAGTGCCTTTCCTTCCTCACATAGTGAGGTTTAAAGTTAGTGTTGAGTGATACTATCATTGTCACTATTGTTCTACTATACTATCAAGGAGAAAACAATGAACATATTAGAAGCAATACTATCTTACGATTCAACTATTGGATTACGAGGTAGTTTAACCACATTCAAAAAATACTTAAAAGGTGTAGATGTTGACTACGAAATACCAAGAGAGTTAATTAAATACCTTTACCATGTTAATTACGAGAGATATAGAATGGATAAGTGTTGGATTGAATTAGACAGTAGTTTTCTCAGATACCTTCACGTAACAACAAACTATGACTTTCTAGTAAAGTTAATAGTTGACAAGGATCAGAAATGTTACTTAATACCAAGAAGAAAGTATTTTGAGTTGACTGACAAAGGAGGAATAGTCAAATGAGAACATTAAATTGACTATTATTTAGAAGAAAGCAAACTAACAATATACATAAATTGTCTAAAAAAGCACTAATCAGCCTAGTGACTGACTTATCTAAAGAGAATAATGAGTTAAACGAATTAATATCTTTTGAAGATAGAGTAACAGACAGTTATGAAAGATATCGTTAGTTGTTATCTTCTATTACACTGATAGCAAAGCAATAGGTAGTTCAGAAATGTTCTACCTATTGCATTAACCAAGGAGTAACAAATGAGCTTTACCATGGAAGATTATGCAGATGAGATATTTCAAATGAAAGAGGAGAAACTAATGAATAACGATAGAATATTACTTCACTTAAACAGAAAAATGTTTAGTTTATGTAATAATTATGATACAAGAGAGATATGGAAAAACATATTTACCCTTGAAAACAATACTCTACTAGTTGAACTAGAAGAGAAAGATTATCCTACTAATTTAAATAATATGATTAGATGGATATCAAAAAGAATTGAAAAAAGATTAGAAGTTGGTAAGTCTAGCTATTTAGCAGAAGTACCAATTACTAAAGAAGAATGTGAAGAACATTCAAGAGACAATCTAGAAGAAGCAATAGATGAGCTACTAGATTTGTTAGTCTACTTAACAGCAACTATATTGTCTGATAAGGAGATAGTTATAAGAGACTTGCTAAAAAGAGAACTAAATTCGTTGTTATTTAGTGCCTTTACTCTTGCAGTATCTTATAAAGTTCAACAACAACGACTAACTATAGGAGAAACAACCAATGAGTGAAAATTCTGTTGTTTTAAAGGTAATGATGCCAGGTGCTCAGCACTTTACATCATTAGATGTTCCTTCTGAAGTAGTGAATCTTAGAACTCTAAGAAGTCACTTATCAGAAGCAGGACACACAAATGTCAGTGATGCTGTAACATACGTAGGAGAGACACAAGCTCTTGACGAAGCAAAAAGTTTTACTGACTACGAAAACGCTGATGGCACATTGTATATCACTTTCGTAAATGAGAACAAAACTGGTGGACTCGTAAGATACTACCAGGAACTGTTGTCAATTTAATAGCGGTTAGGTTTCAGCCACGCTAGATCAGTAAAGAGACTATAGTAGGAAGCATATAGGGGCATTGCTTTCTACTATGTAGTCTCTAATATTAACCAATAAAAAACTAATGTAGGAGTAACAACATATGAACTTAGAACACACATATGGAAGAAGAAGTTTGGATATAGAAGAATATAAACCAAGCAAATCATCTGATCACATGTCAGGTGCAATGATATCTAAGGTAGTTCTAGATGGTCCACTTAAAATGTTAATGGAAAAGATAGAACAATTCAATAATGACTGGATACGACCAAGATATCTTAACAATAATAGATCAGTGCTTAGTCCTTTAGAAGATATAGGACTAACTAATAAACTTAATTGGCAAAGAGGAACTGTCAATACAATAGAACAATTGTTTGTTGATAGATTACTACAATTCAATAAAGGTGGTGCTATTGGACTTAAGTTTGTTAGAAGACCAAAGTCAACTAGAAGACAATGGATGAGAGCACAAAATGACTTAGATTCAATAGAGACGTCATTAAAGCAAATTAAAAGTGTTGGTAAAAACAACTTAACAGATGAGTCTGAAAGAAAAAGAATGGAAAACTTTCTAGATGAAGCACTAGAATGGTTCTTTAATAATGTAGATTCTGGAATTGAAATGTATAAAAATTCAGAAAATATTAGCATACATCCATACTTTGTTAGTTTGCAAGGAATACAAAGATCTGAATCAACATCAGAATCAAGAATGACTTACAACGGAAACAGATACAAAATAGATGAACCTTACATAGAAGCACTAGATATGTATAGAAATTTACATAAAGAGTTTATTGTAGCAGTTCATTTTCATAATCCAACAATAAAATACCATACAAATGATAGTGAATATATAGGTGATATAGATACAGAACCTGTAACAGTATTATTTAGATATCACTTAACATCACTAGTACAAAGATGGATAGATGACTGGTATGGTATTTGGCAAGAATATGACAGTTCTAAAAATAGCTTTTGTAAATATGGTCCAATGGAAGATAATAAGCCAGAACCATATGAAAGTAGAAAAGAATGGTTACATGAAATGCTAAATAGACAGGATCATCATAGTAATCTACCACTTATGTTGGGAGATAGATCAATAACTTGGTTAGGTGGTGACCCTCAACAAAGAATGTATCGAAGTGAATTAGAAGACCCTGGATACAGCAATTACGACTTTGAAGAAGGTAGCTACCACAGTATGTCAGGATTTGATGTATCAGGAATATATCACGGACATAATGACGGAACCTTCTTTCCATTCATTAACAGAACAAGTAGAACTGGACAATCTGGCTGGGGAGTACTTACTCAGAAGAAATTCTTCAGTAAATTGTTTAAGGACATGTTTGGAAAAGAGAAAGAAGGTATGATAAGAGAGGGTGAACTTAAGAAACATTTCACTCAAAATGGAGATAGAAATTATGACAGAGAGTGGCAGTTTACTCACTCTATGCCAAAAGCTTGTTGCTTTGGTAACCTTCAGAATGATATCTATCAGGCTGGTAGAAAAGGTAACTTTACTGGCTTAGGAATTCTCTTAACAAAGTGGATGGACTACTACAATGACAGAACAAATCCACTAAACTCTCTAAACAACTGTATACTAACACTACCTCCAGATTCTGAAGGTATGGGAGAAAAGAGAGGAAGTACTGACTGGGCTGCTGGTCAGTTACTACTAAGAAATGGTCTAGGTCAAAAGATTAGCAGACCATTTGGATACTTTGACTTTGTAGAAGATTGTAGATCAGTTAACTTTGATTTAACAAGTATCGCACTTCTTAAATCTGATGATAGATACTATTTTCAACATATAAGTGAGTATGTCAACAAAATACAAGCAGCATTCAGATACTTTAGATCTAAAAA
>CEUI01000129.1_pt1 | contig 16674 bp, 25 predicted proteins | sample 531411 | NCBI WGS metagenome assembly CEUI01 (sample SAMEA2622841, study PRJEB7988) | marine metagenome | isolation source: saline water (ENVO:00002010), including
AATATAAATCATAGTTTTTAAATCAATCTTAAACTTTGATGATTGTAGATTATCCATTGTTAAATCTGGTCCGCCACTTGATGGAGGTGGTGGTGGAAATCCTTGTGGCTGTTGTTGTGCTAAGAATGAACCTTGTTGTTGAACTGGAGGAGCAACTGGAGGAGGTGGAGGTGGTGGTGGTGCTTGAACATCAAGAGCTTGTAATAACTGCTCTTGTGTTATCCAACCCCAATTAATAAGAACTTGACCTAACTGCTGTTCACCTTGTACAGCAATAGCAGCATCTAATTGTTGTTGCTGTATAATTCCCTTTTCAACTAATATTTCACCTATTTTTACCATCTTTTTCTACCACCTAATACATCTTTTAGTTTTTTACCTGTTCGTTTTTCCCATCGTTTAATTTGCTTACGAGTTCTTCCGTACTTTGATAAAAAGTCATTTTTTCTTCTTCGTGCGTGTTTCCTATCTTTAGCTTTTCTGTTTGGCATAATTTTAAAAAATTGTTACATTAACCCCCGCTTTTAATTCATAAGCATCTATTCCAAAATATCTTAAATATCTTCCTTCACCAAAAATACCTATATTTCTATTAAACTTATATCCCGCTACCAGACCTATATCAAAGTCAATATCACCTTTCTCATATTGAAAAGCATAATCTGTTAAACCTTTACTAAAAGGTATTATTGATGCCCATCCGTGAACCCAATATTGTTTCTCATATAAATAGTAATCAATACCTAAAACAAGTGAGGCCTCCCATTGATAACCATAACCATCAATGATTTCCTCATTGTATAAATTAATTATATCACCATAATAGTATTCGTAGAACTCACCATCAGTTCCTGCAACTTCCTCACCATTTTCATCTGTCCATACATAATCACCATATTCGCCCGGGTCCTGAATACCATTATTATTTACATCATCAAACCAATACTCATCATCATATCCGTAATTATATGCTAATTCCCACCATTGACCATTTGAATCGGCTAACCAATCATTGAATGGAAATAGACCATACGCTGGATGTCCTCTGAAATTTCCACCAATAGTGAAATCCCAATTTAATCCAAATGATTTTCTCCATCTAGCATCTAATTGACCATATTCCAAATCTCTTAATCCAAAATTTGCATATGAACCTTTGACCACAAACTTATCACCTAAATATCTAACCCAAGATTCTGTATCTACAAATTCTTCACCAAATGTTCTGATTGTAGAATATTTTACTAAATATTCCCAACCACTTACATTTCCGATTGTTGCTACATCTGATAAATTCTTTTCTGAACCATCATAAAAGTTCTTACCTTTAGCTTGATATTTAAATCGTGCGAGTTTTCTTATACCAAATGAAAGATTATATGATGTTTCATTTTCTTTTGTTGTTTCAGTAAATGTTCCATTTTCAACATCAACTTCCCATTGAGATGAAGGAACGAAAGGTGAATTTAAACTTACGCTAGTGTAGAAAGTGGAATACTTCAAGAAATTATCTACGAAGTAGTTTCCACCTTCTTCATTAGCAAACAGAGTTCCAATTGTAATTAATAACCCAACTAATACCTTTTTCATTTTTTCTTCTCCTGCTTTGTATGTAACTTTGTCAGCTCTGCTAATAGCTCTTGACAAGTAGTATCCACTTTATACTTTGACAAATCCAAAAGTGGTAATGGTTTTTCTATTTTCAAGTCCTTCAGCTTGTCATTCTGAACGACCAGTTTACTTCCACCTACAATAATACCATCTCTGACATCATAGGTGAAAAATGTAGTTGTCCACACTCCTACCCTAACAATTCTACCAGGTTTTCCGTCAACTTCTACTACATCATCTTCGTTGTAGTCATTACCCATAAAGACCATCCATCCAGCAACAAACTTCTCAATCGTTGACCTAAAGAGTAAAGTCATAACACCAACTATAAATAACCAACCATACTTACCCAAGAGCTCCGAAACCATTCCCTGTATTTGTTCTTCAGCCATTACAGTTCTCCGTTTGGTTGTTAAGCTAGTGTAACCTATTTTTACTCATTAATAAATATAAGGAAAATGTGAAATAAACAAAACGGGTTTACAAAAATAGTAAACCCGTTGAGTTAAAACACAATATAATAGAAATTTTATTTCTTTTTATTCTGTTTTCTCAAATGTCTTTTAGCGGATTTAGACATCTTATTATTTTTAGTTTTAGTAGATTTTTCCTCTGTTGGTTTTTCTACATCACGAGTTTTTTCTTTCCAAAGTTCTTTTGGAACATAATGAAATCCCTCTTCTTGTAAAACTAACGCTTTTTCATCACTAACACGAACCACTACTGATTCGTCTTGATTTGCCATACATTTCATATAACCTTCTCCTTATTCCCAATCATTATACATTCTGAGTATAACCCAAAATGCCATTATTATTAAAAAAACCCATATTACATCTAACCAAGCTGACATTTAATAATCCGCCGAAGCCATGGCTTCTGAACGAGAACCATATCTTGTTAGTGTAATATCTGTGTACTTAAATTGTTTTGAACCAGGTGTTTTTAATATATCAACTCGTTTAGTCCATTTTGGATTCATAGTATCACGAATCTGATATACTCCACTATTTTTACCGGCACCTTCAATTACAATCCAATCCCCATATTCAAGTGGGCCACCCCAACGAGATAGTAAATCACGAGATACTGCAACATATCGATATTCACTAGCTTTCCAAATATTAATTTTAGTTCCATCGGCTGTAATATTTGGTGTTGAATCTGTTTGATTTTTTGTTGGATGATACATTGTTAGTGTGACATGCGTTCTGAAAGTTCCGTCTTCTAAATTACCATCCTGACATTCCCATAATTGTTCTTGTAATATTCGATATTCTTCCCATCTCTCATCGAGTAGATTTGAACAATACCAAGTTATTATCAACATTGGTAATACTGCACCTATTGTATAAATGTAATCTTTCATTTAGATTCTCCTTGTTGTTTATCAAATTTTTTATCAAATTTGGGTTTATATTTCTTATAGACCTTATTTAATGCACTCATTTGTTTTTCTGACAAAGATAACCTCTCATTACACTGCTTCCTTATAGACTGCAAAAAACCGAAAGCTGAAAACCGAGTATGGATTCTATTCCCATCTACAACCTTTACTATTTCTTCAAGAAGACTAATTTTTTCCAATACTGGTTTCATTCTATCTTCTTTCATAGCTCTTTCAACAGGGTCATATCTCCAATTCTTCATACTCTTATGTATTACTGCTACCATCTTCTCTGACATTGGTCGAGAACCAGTGAGTAATATATTATACATATCAAGTAAGAAAGAGTTTTCTTTGATTAAGTCCATATTTTTTTTAAACCATTTCAATTCTTCTGAATATGATTCTTTATATTCAGCTTGTCTTTTTTTCATTGTTTCCAATGATGGTTTTTTAAAATACATTACTTTGACTCCTCATCTAATTTCTCTAAAACTTTACATCTATATCGTTGAGTTCCACAAGCATAACAATCTTTGTCTCCACAATGAACACCATCGATATAACCATCAGGTTTTTCTATTTTAGATGGATGAACAAATTGTCTCCATTGACCATCTGTACACTCATCTAATAGTTTTGCACTTTGTTTATCAATCATTTTGTCTAACTCCTTCTATTAATAAAATTATTACTATTCCTATAAATGTCCATCCAAACATTACTATTGCTTCAATCATATTATTTACTCCTCATTGAACTATGATATAACCACCCACCATGCGGGTCTGTTTTTTCAAATGTTGTTGGGTCAAAAATGTTTCCTCTCACACAATCACCATTTAAGTGAGGGGCTTTCCAAGAAGCTGGTTTATAAATATCACCATTTTCTGAATTAACAAAACAATGGATACTACCCTTATCAGTTCCATTAATTAATTCACCATTTCTCCTTGACCTTGCAGTTTCAAAAGATTTAACTCTAATGAACTTCCTACCACCCGCTGATTTATAAACAGGTCTGTAATCCATATCGTGAGTTTTATAATAGGTGTGAGAATCGTAGGTAAGTTTTTTACAAAATTTGTACATAGCGTCATTGAACTTTGTCTTATCAATGACTTTTGGTTGTATATTATTTATCATTATTTAGTCCTCATTTCTTATACTATAATATACGAGCTTTTCAGGTTCTTGTCAAGAGCTTTTTTTAATTAAATACGATTTTTTGAATTTTTATCCCTTTTCCTTTATTTTTTCTTAAATATTCATCTAAATCGAACTCTTCTTCCTTTTTTGGTTCTGGTGGTGGTATATAAATTGAATAGTCCATTTCAAACCAATTATTCATAGGAAATATAAGCATAATAGGCTCTCCACTATTCAAATCAATAACAGAGATAAGTATATTAACTCCATCAGTACCAGACCAACCTCTTGACATATCCAAATACATCAACTTACCAAAATTCTTTTCATCATTAGATGGTCTAATCCACACATCGATTGGAAGTTCTTCGCAAACTTCTTCGTTCGCAGCTGCGGCGGCGTGCATCTTTATTGCTTGTGTATCACTAAACACAAGCCCAAACACTAAGCATAACAATATATTTTTTATAAGCATCATTTTCTCCTATTTTTCTTAGGTTCTTTATATTTTTTTCCAAGTTTTTCTTTGTCCACAACCATTCCAATTGTTTCATTTTCAAAATAAACTGAATGGTTATGATTTACGCCACAATAAGTTGGACATTGATATTTTTTATCGACTATTACTATTTCCTCTCCATAATGATATGGTTGAGGTCCTGTTACATCATCAATATATCCTATAAGAAAAGCTAACGCCACCATTATCAAATCCGATTCTGAAATCATTTTTCGTCTCCTTTGGTCTCCAAACCTTGTCAATTAGAAACGCAACTCCAATCCCAGCTATATCATAGGCTAAATCGTATTTTGAAAATCCATCTCCTCCCCATCTACCATATTTTTCCCAAGGCACTAAAGCATCAATTGTTTCTTTAGTAAGACCTAAACATAGTGAATATAAAATAGATTCTTTTGCGGTGTAGTCTTTGTGTCTGAAAAAGAAGTACGCTCCCGCACTCCCCACAAAATGAGCTTCTTTATCCATTGTAAATTCGGCAGTGTCATCTGCCCATCTCCAATGCCCAAGCTCTTGAGAGAAAGTCAATGTAACCACTAATAATATAGGTATTAATATCCACATAATATTTCTCCTCTTTTTAATAAATAGAGAAAAAATTTATGAAAATTTAATTTTTAGACTAAAAAATATGGATTTTGAATATAAATTGAAAAAATGTGGTAAAAATCACAAAATTTGAATAATCATAATAGCAATCGACAAAATAAGTGTAACTGCAGTTTTAAGAGTTATAGTCTCCCCAAGATACAACCAAGTCATAATTGGAAATGTTAGCATAGATGTAGCAAATCCCATAAATCGAGTAGGCCATAATGCACCAAAACCATCATAACCCCACTTAGTACACAACCAAAATAAACCAGTTATTGGAATCCCCATCAGTAAAGACAATGCAATACCTTTTGGGGATTTCCAAAACTCCCATACTAACTGACCATTTAACTGATACCATATCAGTATATTGTTAAATACAAATATAACCGAAACTATAAATATTTTATTATAATCCATTCTCCCTCTTATTTAGTTGATAATGATAATTATCTCTTTCGATTGAACCATCTGCAGGTGCATCCATTTGATTCTCGTGAACCCACATTGAAATAGTTTCTTCAGCTGTCATATCATCCATTATTTGAAATGAATCTTTATATCGTTTCAACAATCTTCTAACTAAAGAATGTCGAACAATATCTTTTTCTTTAAATCGAGCTAAACCCACTCCGTGAACTCCTGCAAATCTTTTGATTGCATCTTCTAATCCACTTTGATGTTTCTTAATATCTGATTGTGCTAAATCACCAGAAATGACATACTTACTATGTTCTCCAATTCGCGTTACAAACATCTTAATCTGTTCTGGTGTAGCATTTTGAGCTTCATCAAGGATAACAAATTTATTAGCAAGAGTAATACCTCTCATATACGCCATTGGTATAACTTCTATTACCCCACTTTCCTTCAATACCTTTAATCTTTGCTTTCCAATAATTTGCTCCATATTGTAATAGAACGACATCATAAATGGTAATGTTTTTTCTTCTATATCACCAGGTAAAAAACCAATCTTTTCACCAGCAGCTTCTACAAGAGGTTTGACAATAACGATACCATCTATATGATTATGTTTATCTCCTAACTCTCTTAGTGCTCTGTGAACAGATAGGTAGGTCTTACCACATCCGGCAGGACCAGTACAAAATGTTATATCCTTAGTAGATATTGCATTATAAAATCTCTTCTGTGCGGGATTTTTATATTCCAATGTATTGAAATCTAACATTTTTATATCTTTCATAGCTTGTCGTTTATTACTGATTTGATGGCTAGACATTTCGTCTAATGTAACCTTTCTTGTTGTAGACTTGTGTTTTGACATAAGATTCCTCCAACTTTAATATATGTTTAGAACGAGAGGATAAACTTCATCCTCATTAATAAATATCATATATACTTGTAAAAGATTACTTAATCGTACCTACATCACAAAAATTTATATACCAAATTCTACCCATATTATCTGTAACACGCATATCTTTATCTGGAAATCCTTTTTCATCTATGGTAACAATTTCGTCTTTATATAGTACCCCATCTATTGTAGCTATATCCTTAATAACTTTTACTTTATCTCCAACATTATAATTATTTAGCATCTAATTTCTCCAATTGATTTTCCAACCATTCTTTTTCTTCTTTCATACCTTGTACTGACCACCCATCCCAATATCTTTCGTGAGCTAATTCAGTATTTAAATATTCAAGTCTTGCTTCAGCCTGTGCTCTTGTCACAGGTTTTTTATTCTTCATTCTATCTCCTATCCATTTTTCTAAATCCATAGTGGGTTGCCAATCAAAACATTCCATCATCTGAGTACTATCAAGTAATGTCTCTTTTGGTTCTATTCGTGGTGGAATATTTGTAGTCTCACCACCTATCCATTCTGCTATCTGATTAACAGAATAATTCTTACCACTACCTATATTTAATGTTGCACCTCTAAGTGGCCCATCATAAAAAGCAGTTTGAATATTAGCTTCAACTATATCACCAACATAAATGAAATCTCTTCTCTGTTCTCCATCACCAACAATTGTTAATTTTTCACCTTTAGCTTTTTGTTGTTCAAATATTCCCATAACATTACAATACGCTCCTTCTGTTGGCTGACCCTCTCCATATGCATTTGAATATCTTAAACAAACTGTTGACAAATCATAAAGTTTTGAAAACAACTGACAATACTGCTCACCAATCAATTTATGTAATGCATAAGGACTCATTGGATTCGTTTCCATACCTTCGTGAGTTGGTACTTTCGCTTCTCCATATACTGCAGATGAGGATGTAAATACAAATCTTTTAACACCATATCTTCTACACACATCTAACATATTCAATGTTCCATTTACATTCATATTGTGTGCGTGAATTGGTTGCTCTATTGATGGTTCTACTCTTGGAAATGCGGCTAAATGAAATATAACATCTACACCAGTCATTATTTTCTCCATATTATCAGATTGAAATAAAGTCTCATTTGAAACATCAATTAAAAATAATTTAGCTTTTTTATTTATATTTTCTTGTTTACCAGTAGATAGATTATCAAAAACAATTACTTCGTGACCATCTTCAACTAATCTATCAACTATATGACTACCTATAAATCCAGCTCCTCCAGTAACTAAACACCGCATTTTATTAACTCCTCTTCATAAGTATCCAAATTTCTAATATCAAATTCAAATATATCTAATGTAAAATTACCAACTTCAAGTTGTTCATCATTAGAAAGTATTTGTGATAATTGAACTATGTAATTAAAATTTTGATTATTTAATTGAGTAACATCAAATCTAACAATTATATCATTAGTTTTTTCTGAATGAATCGAGTATATCTTTTCTGATAAATTATCTGTTGTGTTTGGTTGTTCTATTTCAATATAATCATCATAATTACAATCAACATAAATATTAGAACACCAAGGCTCTAATGTTTCTAACGCTTGTCGATTACAATTTTTAACTACAAAACCAATATTATATTTTGGTGGAACAATAGGTTTTAATAAATTATCGTGTAGAACAGTAGTTCCCCATTTTCTAAAAAACTCTTTTGTTGAGTTGTTCATTAGTTTTTGCCATTCTTCTGATTTTTGTGCATGGTCTGTAGTAAGTTTTCCGTGTTGAAACTGACCACCTCGAGCAGTTAAATGATATACAAAACTTTGCCAAGATTGTATTAGTTCAAATCCATCCAAATGTAATCTATTGAATACATCTGAATCTTCACGAGCTGATGCAAATCGTGGGTCGTGACCACCAATTGCTAAGAACTCATCCTTATACATCATCCAGGGTGCGAAACAACCATTAGTAGTTTTATCTTTAAACTCTACTTTAGCTTCTTCTACATACTTATCAAAGTCATCTTCCAACCAACCCTCTTCTACATCTTTCTCAGGCCACATACCAAAGTCTTTTATAATTTTCTCACCATTCTCTGGGTGTAAAGGTGGTTCTATTCTTGTAGCACATACAACTTTCTTTCTATCAAGGTATTTGAACGCTTCCAAATCTGCATCTTTACCCAACATCATATCCGCATGGAATATCATAAAAATATCTGTAGTTGATTCTTCAACACATCTATCGTATGCTTTACCGATACCATATAATCCATCTGTATCATTTTCTATATATTTTATATTATATTTATCTTTAACCGACTTTAACCATTCAATCGTTCCATCATTATCAGCATCAACGAATACAATTATATCGTGGTCTTTTCTATAAGAGTTTTTTCTTATTGAAGGTATACAAGCTTCTAAATATCTCCTATTATTCTTACTTGGTATACAAAATGTTATTTTTTCCATTCTACTCTCCTGCTGGTTTTAAACTATCAAGTGGGTCATCCACTTGTCTTAACAAATTACAAAGTATTTTATGTTTTTCTGGTAATTCGTCATAAACTTTTTTTTCTATTGACATATAACTATGTTCTGAAAAACTTGGTATGTGAGTAATATAATCAAGTGTTATCATACCTCTGTCATTTGAAATTGGTTTGAACCCTCTATGGAAACAATTTGTATCTGCTATAACTAAATCACCTTTTTTAGCAGTTAAATATGTAATATTTTCTTTACCATATATTTGTTCCATCTCTTGTTCATCCCAACTATATTTATCATTCCAATTAAATATCCCATTCTGATGATGTATTTCAAATTTTTTCTGATGAGTACCGGGTATTAAACAGAAAGGCCCTCCATCCATATCTACATCGTTTAAATAAATAAAAAACTTCAAATATCTTGGTGAATTTGGGTCACAATGAAATATTTGATTTCCACCCGCTTGTAAATTATTAGCATAAGATACTCGAAGATTCTGTCCATTATATGCTGGAAAACAATCTAAATATGCACCAGCTATATCAATTATCAAATCATTAAAAATATATTCTTTTATCTCTGGAACAAAAATCATAGGTTGCTCTATCTGAGTATATAGTTCTGTTTTTTTAGCTTCCTCGCGAGTTATACCACTTTTATTAGCTGGATGATTTTTATCATCAAGTATTTTCTTCGTCTTATCATAAACTAAATCTATATGTTCTGTATCTAAAAAGTTTTCAATTATATGATAACCCTTTTCATCTATTTTTAAAGCTATATCAAGAGCTTCTTGAGATGGTTCAAATTCATATTTCTCTTTTCTATTAATATAATGCTCACTATATTTATTTAAACCATTCCATCCCTCAGAAGTAATATGTGTTACCGCTTTAGGGTCTGGCCAATATAACCATTTAAGTTTATCCATAAAGTTTACTCCTAACTTGCTCTGGTAATGGAAATGAATTTTTACTAATTTCTGTTATCATATTATAATCCAATCCCTCTCCCAAATTATAAATTTTAATTCCATAATCAACACTAAAATTATTAATTGATTTAGCAAAATTTGTAAAAGCTTCTCTAAAAACTCTATAACTTTCTGCATAATCAAATGTATCCCTATTTGATTCTGGACCATATATCCCACCACTATGTTTTCTAAATGCATTTGGCGGGTCTTCTAATGGTTTTTTGGAATAACCATCAATACCAACCCAATAAACATCTGATGGTTGAAAACTTGAAACAAAACAAATCAATCGTGTACCAACTCCAGATTTATTAAAACCATCATCAATAATATTATATAAAACTATCCTATCTCTATACTTTTCTACAAAATCTAAATAAGTTTTACTATTATAAAATTCATTAGCATGTGGTTCGAATCCTATAGTACAATTTACATTAGTATCCAAATACTCTTGTAATGTTTTATCATATAAATCAACAATTGGTTGTAAACTTATATGAGATATATCTGAACGAGTAGCAAGTTTATCATTTTTAAAGAAATTATTACAAGTTATGATAGAATCAAATTCAAGATTCTCCCAAGTAATTTCTCTCGTAGATGGGCCCGAACCGACTACTAAAATTTTTTTACCACTAAATTTTTCCACCAATTTATCTGAATTAAAATTATCAGACACACTATTTAAAAATCTTAAATACGACATTAATTAAACTCCTCATATAAAACTTCACCAACTTTAAACTGCCATTCATAATCAATATCAAAAGATTCTAACTCTGAAACTTTAAATAGATTTGGTTGTATTGGACTATGTGTATCCATAAAATATCCATCTTTAATTATATCCAATCTACTAGCATATAAACAATGTGCCGCTTCATAAACTGGTTCTACATATTTAGTATTCATTACTTTTGAATCACCCCAATTTGTAATCATTATATTATTCTTATCCCAATAATATGTCTTCTTTTCAAATACAGAAAATGAACCTTCTTTATCTGATGACATAAAGTCCGAAATAAATTTATCTATTGTATCTACCTTTAATAATGGATTACAAGCACTAACCATAATTATATACTTGTATGGTAGTTTATCATGCCATTCCCATATCTTTAATGGATTCTTTTCTTCATTTGCAGAATCTTCACTTCTATGAAAGATATTAATATTATGATTTCTAGCAGTGTCTTTTAATTCTTCTTCATATGCAGAAAAGTAAATATTTTCTAATGGTATTACTTTTGAAGATTTTAATTTACTAAACAAAATATCTACAAGTGTAGTTCCTGCAAAAGGTCTTAACATTTTATTTGGAACGCGTGTAGAACCCAATCGAGCTTGAACAACAAGACATATATCTTTTATATCTTTAATCATCGGCTAATTTTCCTAACAAATCTGAAATTTCTCCGTCAGCTATGTTTATTTTTTTAACTAAAGCTTTAGCTTCATCAGGTGCATGTATAACAGCTAATCTTAAAATATCCATCCAATTAACATTATTTTTTGTTCTAACCGCTTCTATAGCATCTATTATTTCTAAATCATTCATCTTTTCACTCATAGTATTATATCCTTGATTTTTGTTTTCCAACCACTTACTAAATTATATTTTTCTAAATTTTTAACAAAATGAAAACTACCTTCATCTTTATTTTGAGGAATTAAATTATAATTACCATTAATAATATTATTCCAATTTTTTATAAATAAAAATTCAATTTCTTCTCTAAGTCTATCATATGTTTTTTCAAAAGTATCTTCCTCTGTATTAAAAATTATTTCTTTTTGAAATAAAATATCCCCCGTATCTATACCTTCATCAATTAAATGTATAGTAACTCCTTTTTTTGTATCATCTATAAAACTCCAAAAATTTGGATGAGCTCCTCTATTCCAGGGCAAGTAAGATATATGTAAATTAATTATTCCATTCTTACTTACATCTATTACATCTTTTTTTATAATATGAGTATAACCATAGCTTATAACATAATCAAATTGACTTACAAATTCAGGATTAACTTTTGCATCCCAAACAACAACATCATTTTTTTCTTTTAAAAAATCTACAATCTGATTTTCTTCATATCCTAAAAATAAAATATTCATTCTACATCACTCCACTTTAAAATTGTATCATCTTTTAAATCCTTATTGAATTTTTGACCTAAAATATTATAATAATCAAACGCAGGAACAGATGAATCCAACATAGGTCTTTTAGTAGTTATATTATTTAATGTAATTATATCTCCTTCTTTTACATCTCCTTTAACAATAACAGACCTACGAGCAGTTGTAAAATTTTCTTCACTATTTGTATATTTTGTACTTTTCTTGCCCATCATAGTTTCTGTTAATCTAATATTTTTCACCATATCAACTAATTCATTTGGTTCAATAGCAAATGGATGGTCTGGACCAGATAAAGTTCTATCAAGAGTATAATGTTTCTCTATAGTTTTTGCTCCAAGTGAAACTGCTATTGGTGGTGTAAGTATTCCTTCTGTATGGTCTGATAGACCAACTTTGATATTTGTAGTATCTACCATATTAATCATTTCTTGCATCTGTCCTAAATTTATGTCTTGATATGGTGTTGGATATGCATTATTACAATGCAAAAATGTGACATTAGGATTTGAATTTACCTCTTTTATCCAATTATGAATTTCTTTCATAGTATATAAGTCTGTTCCAATTCCCAATGAAATTATAAGAGGTAATTTTGTTGATGCTACATACTTAATCCATCTCGGGTCTGTACATTCGAATCCTGCTATTTTAAATCTCTTAACACCCAAATCAAATAATTCATCTACAGCTTTTTCATCAAAAGGTGTAGACATAAATTCAATTCCATTGTCATCACAATATAATTTTAAATTTTTCTGCCAACTTCTTGGTAATTCAATATCTTTTATTAACTTTGTAATATTATTATATCCAGCGAAATCTGGAGTATATTTAGAATATAATGTTTCTGATGAATATGTTTGGAATTTAACTGCATCTGCTTTGGCTAAAACAGCCTTGTCAATTAATTTAAAAGCTTGTGACTCATCCCTATCGTGATTAGCTCCAGCTTCTGCTATTATAAATGTTCTATCCATTAATAACCTCTATTATTTTATTCAAATCATCTATTGTTAAATTTTGATGAATTGGTAGGTTTATTATTCTATCATCCATATCTTCAAGATTTTGAAGATTACAATTATAATTATAATATTGAGTCTGATGTAAATATGGATAATGAAATGATGCATCACATCCACTATTTCTTAATTTTTCTCTCATTTTTTTAGAACTCTGATTATTTAAAATTAGTGTTGCTAAATAATAAGATGATTTTTCATCATGCTCTGTAAAATATCCTATGTCTAATTTAACAGCTTTTTGCAAATATTCCAAATGTTTTTTTCTTTTTTTTATATTGTCAAAACAACTATCTAATTGAGATAATCCTAATGTAGCATTTAAATTATTCATATAAAAATTAAAACCACTATCTACTATGTCATATGTATCTCCAACATTCTGTCTTCCAAAATTTCTGTAACTACATATATATTCGTTAGCTTCTTTATCATCTGTTCCTAATAGACCACCACAACTCATAGTTAAAGGTTTTATTGGATGAAATGAAAAGAATATGTAATCAGATTCTATAGTTGGTTCAATACAATGGGCAGAATCAACTACAACTATTTCATCAGTAACTTGTTCATTGAAATTAGGTATATTACTTACTCCACCATATAAAACAGGCATCAATATTTTTTTATTACCAATAGCTCTTTCTTTAAGATATGGGTCTTGACTCAACCTTTCATATGAATTAAAATCAAATAACAAATTATCATCAACATCAACAAATATAATATTATGACCATTTTTTTCTGCAGCCCAAGAAACCGATGTAAATCCTAATGAAGGCGTATAAACATCACACCTGCCATACTTTTCATATAAATAATGAAACAAACAATATGCGGCACTTGAAGCAGAATTTAATCCAATGTTATATTTTGTATTTGAGTATTTTGAAAATCTGTCTTCAAATTTTTTAACATTACTACCAAATCCTATATTACCAGATTTTAATAAATCTGTTACTGCTAATATATCTTTATTTGTTATTGTTGGTTCAAAACATTTCATAATTATGCGTGAAAGAAATTCATTGAATAATATAACTTTCTTTCATATATTTCTGGTTTCCTTGTAAACTCTATATGAGAACCTATTTCTGCATTATTCCAATGTGCATATCGTGGGCCTCTCAATATTCTATATAATAATTTTGGATGAACTTTATAACTAACATACTTTGTATCATCAAAATCTGATTGATTAATAACCTCATAACCATTACCATCAGCTGAAATTTTTACTACTTTATCATCTGATATATATAAATATATATTAGTATCTGTAAAAAACAATAATTCTTTTCTTTTATTATTATATCTTTCATATGCAGATGGAAGAAGTTCTAATATCTGTTCTTCTGTCACTTCATCATCATATTCATAATCAAATTTTTCTTTAGATAAAACATTTTCAATATACTCATATCTTTCATTAATATCATAATGAGTATATGGTTTTGAACATTGATTAGTATTTAAATCAAATGACTCTTTTGGATTTAATAAAAATCCATTCCCATCTTCATAATGATTCTGATAATATTCTAATGCATCTGGAAGTTCTGGTGTCACTTTGAATTTTTCTAAACTTCCCAATGAACCACATAAAGTATATGTTCCTGCATAAGGCATATAATATTTTGGTTTAAGTAAATTTAAAAATCCAATACCCCAATCTAAAAATTTTTGTCGTTTCACTTCACCATATTTTTTAATCTTATCTTCATCTGAATACTGACTCCAACATTGAGGATAAGAACCTGCACCCGTATATCCAACCATAAGTAAATCTATTGATTTAAATTTATCTTTTACCTTATTCAAAGTTTTTATACTCAACGGGTAAGGTGAATCATTTATTTGAACAATATTATTTTCTGGTGTTTCTAATACAGAAAAAGTATCTATTCCAACAGATTTATTAGGTGAACCAATTTTTCCACAACCCAAAAATTTAAAACATTCTTCAGGATTACAATCATCTGCGGCATAAACATATAATGAAAAATCATCAGATAAATTAAATTTTTCTCCGTGTTCTAATTCAATAACCCGTTTACCCATTCTCTCTAAATTCATTTTTACAAATTTATCATCCCAATTATGAATTAGAATAGGAATATCATTTGATAGTTGTTTAAGAGTTTCTTCGTGACAATGGTCTGGATGTATATGTGAAATGTGAATATAATCTATATCTTGAAAATCATTAATATCTATTTTAAGCTTTGGATATGATGTCCAAGAACCAAAATAACTTTTACCTATAAGCCAAGGGTCAAGTAATATTTTAGTATTCTTATATTCTACTAATGTAGCTGTATTATTATAATAAGTTAGTCTCATTATGATAAGTATTTTTTCAATTTTTCAGTATCAACTTCCCATTGCGAATTCATACCACCTGATATAGATAGTGCATTATCATTGGTAATAACTCCACTTCTTTTATTTACAAATTTGGTATGATTAAACATCTCAATATTTGTATGATTAAGTGCATGTTTTAATCTATCATTTATAGGAAAAAATTCTGGACTATTTATAGAAATAACTTTTGTATCTGGTGAACAAAATAAAACATTTGACATCCCACCACCAATACAACCAGCTACATATTTAGCATTCTTGAACAATCCAACCTTTTCTTTCATTGAAAGATTTTCACAAAATATCTCCTTGTAACCATAACTTTTAAATAACTCAACAACTTCATCTTCATTTACGCACATTCTTTCTTTTGTATAATCAGTTCCAATATTATTAGATTTATTCTGTGTCCAAGTTCGTCTTGAAACATATATTTTTTCTTCTTTAATAGTATCTTCACCATCCATAGAATCAATCAAAGAAAATACTCCGCTATGTGGTTTTTCTAATGACATTCTATTATGAGTCAATGAAGATGCAACAATAATAGTTTCATATTTTGTTTCAGAGTCTAAAAATATTAAATCTTCTTTTGTAATACCCAATAACTCTAAAGTCTCATACACGAATGGATATAAATCATCTTTACCCTCTGGTGTATTAATTAATATTTTTAAATTATCTGTTCTCTTTTTTAATTCAAAAAATGAATACAAATATGGAATCGTATCATAAATCCAATGAAAATAATTTGCACAATTGTATACAAAATAAAACACTGGTGTAGATTCTACTTTAGTGATATTTGTATTTTTACAATCCCACTGCATTGTTTCTTCATAAATTGTTCCTCTATCAAGAGACATAAATCTTTCAATAGTTGGAAGTAAAAGTTCATCATTAGATTTGATTAGTGGTTGTGGATAATGTATATTAATTCCTTCAATCACACAATCTTTAAAATAACCAACCTTTATATTTCTTTCATCTGAAATAGTATAAATTTCAGCGGTATCTGATTTATCCCAATATTTAATTTTCATAATTCTTTAAATCCTTTGGTGTTCCCCAACAATGAT
>CEUI01064440.1_pt1 | contig 16665 bp, 9 predicted proteins | sample 531411 | NCBI WGS metagenome assembly CEUI01 (sample SAMEA2622841, study PRJEB7988) | marine metagenome | isolation source: saline water (ENVO:00002010), including
TCCTGAGGATGATCTTTTTGTTACTTTCTTAATTGCATCAAAAAATGAATCTGGAGGCATCATAGATTGAACCATAGTTCCAATAGCACCCATCAATTTTCCTACTGATGCAGCTTTGGCCATATCATCTTCTGAGAAGTCTTTGACTATTTCAATAATTGATGTAATAAGTGTACTAACACCGGATATTAAACCGTTTATCATTCCGGATGCTGCATCAATTACAGCACCAGCTGCGCTAGCATCACTAAACTTAGATACATCAACATTGACTAGCTGTACAGCAACGTTGGCTAGCGTTCCTATGATTTCAAATGCTGCACCTAAAGCTTCCATCTTCGAAGATAGACTAGCTGGATCATTTATCTCTATTGCTGATAACGCACCAACTGCTGGGGCAAACTCGCCGGCTATCTTATCACCGAAATCCCCGATCTTATTAAATCCTTTCATAAGGATTTTGCCGATAAACGGAAGTGTAAATGGTAATAACGCAATTGATAAAAGTGCTGCCTTACCAATCACACCAAAAAATTCACCTAATACTTTCGTCTGCTCTGATAGGGCGGGGGTTAAAACACCTCTGGTTGCAGAACTAAACTCTCCAAGCTTTGTTAAAAACCCACCTTCTTTTGTTAGAGCACCCACAAATGCAACAACACCTGGAATCATTTTTGAACCGATGTATCCGCCAACCCCCGCTAAAACAGCAGCTAGGCCGGCTATACCGACATTTGCAAATATACTCCCAAGATAGGCAAACATTTTATTTGTTTTCCCCCATTTTACAGACTTGCCGGCATCATATACAGCTTTTATCTTACCTATAGTGTCTGGTAGGCCTAACAACATGGGTGCCATCAAGACTAGCCCTAGGACACCGATCAATGCGCCGGCTCCGCCGACAATTGCTGCTAAGCCGGCTGAACCAAGATCATAAAATAAATCTCCCATGGATCCAAAAACTTTCGCAGTCTTCTTCCAGTCAATATTCATCCCTTGAATCATTCCTACAACATTGTTTAGAAACTCTAATACGGGAGGAAGAGCTAATAAGAAATATACCATAAGGCCGAGGCCAACTGCACCAACTATAGCTGATAAGCCTCCGAGTGCGGCCGCGGACGCAGCTATGGCTAATGACCCAAACATTGAAGCTACCCGGACAAATGTTTTTGCAGTCTTCTTCCAGTCAATATTCATTGAAGATAGTTGGGTGCCGACAGCGCCGATTGCATCAACAATACTTGGCATTGCAGCAAGAAAAAGTGCACCGGCAACTACACCCGCAATTGCAATTGGAAATTGGGGAAGCATTAACCCTATTAATGTTACTGCACCGACCAGCGCTGCCAATGCTATAGCACCGATAGCAACAGCACCAAGGCCCATTGCAACTGCTTTAGGATCTGATATTTGTTTTGCTTGTTCGCCTACGGCAATTAATGCATGAATAAAGCCTCGCGCAGCAGCATATAGTAAGACTGGTGCCAATAAAATACCAGCTGTGGCTAATAGCATAGCTGGGCCGGTTGCACCCAAGGCAGCGCCGACCGCAATAAGGCCGAGTAACGCTAGAGCAGCCATGCCTAACGCGGCCATACCCCAGACAACCTTTATTGGATCCAGCATTGCCATTGATGCAGAAACAGCCAATAATGCTAGGGCAAAGGCGACCCCACCGACTGTCAACAATGCGGCGCCGGCTAGCATACCAACTAATGAAGCAACCATTAGCTCTTTAGTTGCACCAAGACCAGCGGTAACCGCAATCATCAATGCTAAAGCACCAGATGCCATGGCTAACCCTAAGAAACCCATTACTAATTGCATAGGTGGAACTAATGATATTATTTTTGCAACTGCGACCATTGCCAATGAGAATAATATCATTGATGTTCCCATTACTACAGCTAATGCTGCCATAGCAAGGCCGGCTTTTATAATTGTGCCTGGTTTTAGATTGGCAATACGTTCAAAAAATCCCTTAATACCTTCTGCCAAAGCGCCGAAGCCGCTCTTTAAAGCTTTTCCCAAACTGCCTGCCTGTGTTCCGCTTCCTACCTGTGATGCAGCCGATGATGTTGCAGATCCAAAAAACCCAGCAATTACACTGCCAACTTTTGCAGCAACAGCGCCTTTAACAGCTGAAAGTGTTGCAACTAACAACATCTTTCCTATTACAACACTAGCATATGCTGCACCGATTTTAACAATTGGGCCTTTGTACTTTGTCCAGATCGTCATTAAAAGATTCTTAACAGCATCGACTAAAACTGGAACTGCTTCCTGAATTGCTGCCCATGAAGCTATGAACGCGTTCTTTAGGGCTTCCCCCATAGATCCCATAGCTGGAGATCCAGGGTTTGCTATAAAATCTGCTATCTTATTAATGACACTTGTTAAACCCTGAATTACCATTGGAATAGCTGCCATGAACATAATAGCTAATGTTCCAAAAAATTTCTTTGCACCATCTAAGAACATAGAGCCGGCGCCACCATTGGATGCAAAGAAATCAGAAAAATTTTGTTTTAATCCGTCCAGCAACGTCCCTATGCCTGCCTGGGGATCTGTCTTTAGTCTATCACAAAAATCCCTAAATGTCCGTATTACACCTTGCATTAGGTCATGGAACTTTACGGGATCAAACATGTCCCGCAAAGCTTTCACCATATCTATTACACCCGGAAACCTTGTTATAAACAAGTTCCCTAATGCCATGGCACCGTGAAAAACTACTCTCAGAGAAGCGCGCAGATTCTGGAGCAGCTCCCTAAATTCTTTTGTATACATGACCCCACGCATGAAGCCTTTTATTAACGCATCAAAGAATCCTGTAAATTGATGACCCAATTCTACTGCACGTTCAATAGACTTTGACAATGTCTTCATTGCCTCAGCTTGGCTCATGGGGCCTTTCTCAGCTTTCTTACTTTCTTTTAAGACATCATCATACCCCAGATTCTGGTTTGATAATGCCAACTTCGTTGCATTTTCATCAAGGCCCATCTGGCTAGATAATAACTTAAGTTCTTGCCGGCTAAGATCCTCAACACTTTTCCCTGTCTGGAAAAATGCATTACGTAACATTTCCATACGCTTCGCCGGATCTTGTTCTTGCATCATCTTCATAGCATCAACATTCATGCCAAATGCCTGTGACAACATTGATGCAGACTTTGCAGCATCCTCAAAGTTGTCAAACTTATCGATTAACCCAGTTAACGCCTTGACTTCAATCCCTAGCTTGTGTGCATAAACTGAAACTTGTGCTAGTTGTTTGGGAGCCATTTGGCCGAAGTGACCAACATCGGCAGCCATTTGTGCCATGTCTTGTGCAATTTCTTTGCCTGCTATACCGAAAGCGTCACCCATTTGTAGGGAGTAATTTGATACTTCTTGTAATGTCTCTTTTAATGACCTACCGGTTGTCCTCGCAAGATTAGCAAGGGCACCAGTCTGTTCTCCAGATATCCCTAATCCCTTAGTAAATGCAACAAACTCTGGACCCATTGCAGCAATTTCACTTTTAAAATGATGAAATGCAGGACCCATTCCATGAGCTTGCTCACCAAGATAAGCTAAAGCCTTTGCTGCTCCCTCTGGGCCGAACCCAAACATTTTGGACATTGATAGGCCAGTACCTGCAACATTGCCAGCCTCAGACTTAAGTGATTTGAAACTACCAATTACAGCCTTACCGGGACCACTAGACAGATCTCCGAATTGCTTTCTTACATTTTCATACTCTTGACGTAAAGCTAGTCCAGCCTGAGCTGCATCATTGGCCATTTGAGTCAGGCCACCAAGTAATCTAAATGGTGCCTTTATAATTGCAGTACCGACACCGGCAATGCCACTAGTTAGGCTACCTATAAATTTAAGTGTAGATCTAATTTGGGCGCCGGCGCCACGGAATGCATCAACAAGTCCGACGCCTAGTCCGACTGCACCAACCCGGGCGGGTGTAAAAGCTTTTGTTAGCTTTTGTAATGCGGTTTGGCTTTGCTGTATTTTCTTATTAGATTTTGTTGTAGAATCGCCAAGCGATGTTTGGGCAGTTGCCATATCAGACGCTGCATCGGCCGCGGCTGCCATGCCCTTACGAATACCCTCAATGCGCTCTTCCATGCCATCAAGATCTTGACAGTCGAGTGCTGAACAAAGTTCTTTGGCTAGCTTAGCTTGCCCAGTAACATATGCTTCCTGCTGCTTTAGCATAGAGGAACGCTTAGCAAGAACTGAATTAATTTCTTGTTGTATTTTTAACTGTGCGCCAAGATCATCAGCCATTTAAGCAAACCTCACCTGTAATAACCTTATATGAGTATATAGGCTAGTAGTAAAATTTCTAGACTGTTCTTTATAGCAACCAGGGTGTACCTACTACTTCTAGAAATTGCCTAGAGGCAACCCTCTTTTTATCTAGTAGCTCAACGACCCTTTCCATACTAGCGGTTGAACTAGTTAATTCTTCGTATAGATTTTTAGATGTTGTAATTACATTTTGGCAGGTTTTTATTTTTTCCGGACTACCACTTAAACGTACATTGGTCTCTTTGCCCAATATATACGCTGCAGCTGCTGCCTGAAACCGTTTCATATTATTTGTGGCCATAATTAACTCCCTTAATACTTTATTAACTATGGCGGTCCTAAGTGAAACGCCTTAATCTAGATGGTACTTGTGCACGCTGCCTACCCATCAGTGACCTAGCATCAGGAGAATTTGCATGTGCTGCCCTAGATGCGCCCTGATTACTTTCATTGGCGCGTTTAATTTCCTTATTAATTCTATCTAAAAACCATAGTCTTTCCCAAATAGGAAGCATATATGCCTCTGAATAGGTAAAACCCATGTAATACATTAATAAGAAAATTTGTTCTAAGTATACTTCCTTATCACTCGGCGTCAGGCCAAAAAAACGAAGCGCCCATCGGTAGGCGCACCTCCGATGTCTCCAAGCAGTGGGGACAGTCCATCCAGGATTTCATCTCAATCCCTGGCTCGCTTTTGTCTATATGGCGGCGGAGGGCTAACGAATCCCTTGCCGGCATATTCCGAATGAATGTATCAATCTTACCTTTGTCAGTAACATTATCAATAGCAGTGATGGCATGCTTAAGGCGAGTTGTAACCAGGTTCTCACCAGAAAGACCAGATTTCTTTTTTCTTTCTTCCATTACCATGATGTTTGTTTCTGCATGACCATCTAGAAAACTAAACCTTACAACCTTCTTTGTAATAGGTAGCGTAAACTCAAATGCGTTTGACCCATCAGCGATGGGATTTGTTTCAAGTCGCTTAATTGGTAACTCTGCAAGATTAAATGCCTGCTTGGACCTGGTACTACATGCAGGGCAATCTACTTCAACATTATAATCCGTACCATAACCGGTGATTCGCAGTGCTGTCATTACTGCATTTCTATCACCAGCTAGCATATCGTCAGGATTAATATCTTTATTGACCATACATGATTTAAGCAAGTGTGAAATAACAGTACCCTTTTTAATAAGGGCTTTAGAAGTTAAAATATCTTCTTCTCGGGCTGTCATAGCCCTAATTTCGATCGTTTCTTTACCATATAGTGGACTATCAACAGGATAACATACACCACGTGATGGAAGGGGCACAGCCTCAACAGGAATCTCAAACCCGAAATCGTCTTTCATTACATTACGAGTCGGCATACCCTGTGCTTGCGCAGCCTTAAATATTTCATTTTCAGTTCTGGTTTTATCAGACACAGTTTCTCTCCGTTCAATTATTATTGTGCCCTATCGCACGTGCAAATTAAATATCACCATTCTAAGATTTCTTGTAAACTATTAGGATAAAAAAAAAGAAAGCTCCGGAAAGGAGCTTTCTTATAAACCGAGATTAAATTTTGATTTAGTACTGTAGTACTGCGTTGTCGAATCGAACAGTTAATGAAATCTCTGTAGGATCTTCTGCACCATAATCCAGGTCACCAAATGCTGCTGAAGTTAGGAAACAACCTTTAAGGTCCCATAATTCAACAACTGTGCCGACAGGATCAAGCAGCTTAAGCTGACAATCGCGCTTATAAAAATCTGCATAACCAGAGCGGCCTGATACGGATTCAAAGTGGGTGCGAATCCACTCCATTACTTGCTGTGAACCAGATGGTGCAATTGGATCATGTAGTGTTAAACTAATTGCATCAAACTTTGTTTTACCTGCAAGGTAACGAGTAGAGTTCATATAAGGAACTTCTTGTTCCGCTGTATTAATAGTTGGTCTAGCAGCAGTCTTCATTAAGAATGCGTCTATTCCCTCGATAGCAAATACCCACCTAAACTTACGCTTGGGTTCAAACTTGTTAGGTAGCATATCGGTAACTGATAGTGTCTCGGCCATTTCTAAAATCTCCTATGATTTCGTTTCGTATTATAAATATTCATCTCTACCGAATTTATACTTCAAATTGTCCTGCATTCTTGACAACAAAGTCAAGTGCGATGAACTCAACAGTCCTCGTCGGTTGTAAGAAGATCTTACCGCGAACCGTATTATTTTCAACATCCGCTTGAGTAGTTGTTGTGGTATCAATGATTACCTTAAACTTATCCAAGCCTTGCTGGGCCTGAATTCTTGCCAATATTGGATTTACAGCAGCAGAGAATCTCGCCAATGTAGCTTCACGATTCGGTTCGAATAAAATTCTATTACCGACAGCGCGAACTCGCCGGCGGACTTCAATAAGCAACCGACGAACATTAACTCTGTCAAGAGAACTCTTTGCCTTCTGTAACGTTTTCTGGCCCCATACCACAACACCTGGAGTGTGTGGGAAGGCCGCTAGAGGATTAATATCTGCCTCGTATAGTGTATCAAGGTTTGCTCGACTTAGCTTCACCTGGGCCTCTATGACTGTGTCTAGGGCACCGCGGGTAAACCCTGCCGGGGCATACCATGGATGAGCAACAGAATCGTTAAGTGCAAAGGCACCTAATACTGCAACTGACGGTGGGCAAACTACTGCTGAGCCTAAGGCTGGATCGTTTACTACAACATCTGGATAATATACTGCTGCGAATGAAGAGTCAAGATTTCTGCCTAGTAATCTATCAGTCGTATTTGTAACACTTGGGTTTGTGTTAGTTGAATCAACAATTAGATTATTTTCAGAATCCATTTCTTCTGCATCTGCAATTAGCATTGCGTCGAATCGATTCTCAACAACATCAATTGCATAATCTACAATACTTGGATCTCTAAGGCCTGGAATTGCTAACAACTTGATATCTACGTCAGCGGTTTCCTGCATTACATCCAATGCTTTTCGATATGCAGCAACTGTTGGGCCCTTAGTAGCCCCTTGCTGAGTTGAATCAATCATTTCTCTTACAGCTGCAAGGTTTGACAATTTGCCTTTTTCTCTATCAAGAATATTGACACCATCAAATCCACCTTGTAGGAAGAAACTGAATTTCATGTATTTCTTCATCGGTAGTGATGTAAAGTCGTCCTGGAAATTTAGGCGACCTAAGAATCTGGATGTTGTACCACCCTGAGCAAGCGTACCATCTCTACGATATTCTGCCGCGGCCCATTGTTTATTGTCAACATCGCCATCTGATTCAAGTAATACTTCAACGTTCTCTAGGGAGAATGCATTATTATTAAATCTATCAGAGTCAAGTACTGTTGTTAACCACTCAGCCCCTAAAGCATCATCAGGAGTACCAGCATTATCACCAGCGACAACATCTAGATTTACTTCTTGAAAATCTGGAAAGTACTTACCGAATGAAAGAAGAGATTTATCAAATTTGTTATTCTTATTTTGTTGTAGAACATCATCATTGACCTGGAATTGCACACCCCAACAAAGTGCAGAATTAACTTTTTCCTTAGGTGAAACACCTGTTTTAATATTATTTCTCATTGGAATGGGGAGCTGTACGACCTCATTCCAGATTGTAGGCTGTAATATCGATGCTAACGGAGGGCTAATTAATGGTCCATCCCCTACCTCATTTGAAGATGTTGCAGCGCCAGAAGCCCCAAGTTCTCCGGAAGTGATTAAGTGATCATGGCCTCTAAACCCTACTGGCAGTGCCGTAGCATCAATCGTTCCATTATCAACCGTACTATCCATTTCTACCCTAATATATGTAGAGCGGCTTGGGTGCACACCTTCAATTACTAGCTTTTGAGCGCCCTGAGGTTTATCAAAATCATAATATGCATACATATCACCAATTACCCTGGCAATGTATCTTTCAGATGATGGATTTAGATCAAGCTTAACAAACTTCTCAAAAACAACTGGGTCATTATCATTATCAGTCATACTCCTGACCAGTACATCAAATGTCCCATACTTAGTTGCTTCAGAATTTGAGGCCTGAACATTATCAATCGTAATCTTAAATTTGCCAGAACCGGCTGTGCCATCGTCTAATGCGTGTACCTTGAAGAGATTCTTTGGCTTGCCACCGAACATCTGGGATGTAACCCAAGGTGAACGTGCTGTTCTATATCTATCTTCAAAGTTTTCGTAGTTAGGAACACCTTGGTTCCCTCGGTTATGATCTGCTGAACCTGTTAACAAGAATGCAGCAACCTCTCCGAGGTTCGGAACCCCTGTACCAGGATCAACACCATGGCCATTATCAACATTTAAGACCTGGCTTCCTGTGACGACTGCATGGGAGGGATGGATATCATAATGTGCGTATAGATAATGTCCTGCATGTTCTATACAACCAGCATCTTGGTTTAAGATGTTTGGAAAGTAATCTGGGCGTTGCGGGTTTAAAGATGCCGTAATAATATTTGGATTATCGGGTGTGTTTGTATGACCGTTTAAGATCATAACGAATTGATCTGCATCGCCTGTTAGGTCAACTGTTCCTAAGTGGTAGCCACCGTCGAGGGCTGCCCCGAATTCGCCAGTTGCGCCTGCTGCTGGAGCATTATTTGCGCCGGCGACTTCCGAACACGAAAGTGCAAGAACAACACCGGAAGGTGCCATTATTACACCTCGGACGATTGGAACTGTAGAGGAGTCTCCTCCTGAAAATCCTGTGAGTGTAATGCCTGGATTTGAGGGTGTATTGACCATGCTAACATTACCTGATGCACCTTCAATTGCTTGCTCCAGACTTAGGCTACCTACGCCACCCCCTGGGGAAGTGTCAGTAACAATAATCTTATCACCTGGTGTTCCGGCATTGTGGCCGTTTGCGGAGTCTATTGCTATTTTCAATTCCGCAGCAATGGCAGGTTGAAGTCCTGTAGCGTCAACGTATATTTTGGTCGTCATCGCCTCAACAAACGTGTCACCAGAGCTAAGTGCGGGGCCCCCCCAGTGTGAACCGTCATCATTGCAGAACTTGTATATCTTCTCCGTACCCTCTGCGTCTGTTATTACTAGATCAGTGTGATGAAACACTCCGGCGCCGCCGGTGATGCCGATCGTTCCTGTTGCAGCAGCAGAATCAACAAGACCTGCGCCGCTAAGCAACGTTGAGCCGTTTGTTTCTGCCATTAAGGCCCCGAGGAAGTATGTTCTACCCTCAGCAGACCCATTACCGATGAATGTACCGGCATGGATATTAGCATTAACCATGCCATCCGTTACGCCGGCAACTGTAAGTGGCTGTACTTGTTCGCTACCAACGATAAAGCCAGCATTATTTACTCGTCCTGAGTTATTGGCATCTGTTAAGTCTCGGCGTAGGCCATCACCTGTGCCGAGGACGCGTACATAAGTTCCTGATCTGGATCGTCTCATCCACTCGTGCATAGCTATCGGGCCGAACTTCTTACCGTCGGTCGGTCCAAACTCTGCAACGAAATCTTGATATGTAGCGACTGTTACTGGGACAAAAGCAGGTCCCTTTAGTGCAGTACCAATAACGCCTGCAGGGACTCCCTGTGGCTGTACAGCCGAGGGTCCACTAAGGTCAATTTCTTTGGTTGATACACCAGCGCTCTTAAAGGTCAATTCAGCCATTTGTCTATGCTCCTACCTGTTAATCCTTTTATTCTACTATAGGTATACATCATGCGAATATTACACCGCTATTCGTAATAATAAAATCGATTGCGATAAACTCGATTGCTCTCGTTGGTACCACAACAATCCTACCATTTAGTCTGTTATTTTCGTAATCTTCCTGAGAATTATTAGTGTCATCCATTATGACCTGGAACTTCTCAATACCAGCTTGTGCTTGTACCAGTGCTAATAATGGAGTAACAGAACCAATAAATCTTGCCCGAGTTTGTGGTGTATTAGGCTCGAATAAGATTCTGTTGGCAACACCAACAATTTGTCTCTTAACCTCAAGCAACATTCTTCTTACGTTAACCCTGTCCAACGCCGATTTGTTCATTTGGAGAGTTTTCTGTCCAAAGATTACAAATCCACCAGATGGGAATACTGCAATTGGGTTAATTCTTGCATCATATAAAGTATCTCTATCACCAGCAGACAATCGTGTTGTTACGTTTGAAACAAATGATAAGGCACCTCTATTAAAACCAGCTGGAGCAAACCATGGATAAGATACTTTGTCATTGTATCCTAAGGCAGCCAAAGCAGCAACAGATGCAGGAACTCTAACCTTGAGATTGTTCATAGGATCATCAATATATACATCTGGGAAATACGTTGCGCTGTAGTTGTTATCTACCGCACGAGATTCAAACTCCTCAGAAGTATTTCTTACATCAGGCTTAAGCTCATCATGGACTAAAGATCCAACGAACATCCTTGTTCCGTCCTCTGCAACATTTGGAATGTCCATCACATACATAGCTTTGGAATATTCCTTTGTTCTATCAGCTGCAAAGTCTGTAACAAATGAATCCCTAATTCCTGGGATTGCCAAGAGGTTTGTATTCACTGTTAATGGATCAGTCATCTGGCGGACAGCAACGTTGTATGAATTTACAATGTTATTATCTCTACCTTCACCAGTAATCAATGTACCTCCAAGACCATCATCCTCAAATCCCTCTGCGGCCAGACCGTCAAGATCACTAGAACTTGCACGATCTGTCATTAGCGCATTGTCTTTATCAAGGATGTTAAGCCCATCGAATCCACCGTAGAATGGTAATGTGAATTTCGCATAAGGTGTGAAACGGTTAAACTTAATAGCATCATTATGAACAAGCGATGCTAGTGTAACTCTATCACCAGCCCCTGGATCGTTAACAGTATATGTTGCAGCATCCGGAACACCATTTCTAATATATGCCGTTTCTAGCATATGAGTCTTTGCTGTTCCATCAACATCAGCAATTGCTGTTTCATTAAGGGCAACCCTGGCCAGGGTGAACTTATTGTTGTTGAATGTGTCAGCACCTGAACCTGTTACCAGTGTATCTAGTTTTGCAATACCCATAAATTTTGTGTATGCAGAAACTAACGGATTAGGTGTTGAAGAAAGATTTGCATTTAGAATTGCACGATCCATTGACCCTGTGGTTGGAAGTCTTTCAAACTTAACACCCCAGTATAGTCTAGAGTCGGCGCGTTCATCATTGCCTGATTGGCCTATATGTGTAACGGTTCCACCTTCACAAGAGCTCATAACATGCCCTCTAGTGCATTTGAACCTCAGTGGTAATGGTGGTACAATGGCATTTTGTAAATCACCTGTTGCACCTACACCTGCAAGGCGTGTATCTTGACCAGCTGGACCAAGTGTATCTGGACCAAGTGTCAATGCTAGAGCATTTTCATGTGTTAATGAATCAGCGGTCTTAATTGTCGGGATCCCCAAGAAACCGAATGGCATTATATCTTCTGGAAGACATGCATCACCTGTGTCTACTGACTCATGTACAATGACCCTAATATGGTGAGACCGATTAGGATATTTTCCGCTAACAACCAATCTACGTTCATCAATTTGATCAGCGTCAAAATCATACAGGACTTTATAATCACCAATTAATCGGCCGATGTACCTATCACTCTGTGGATCTAGGTTACAATCTGGATATGCTTCAATGATCTCTCTTGTCATGTCAGTATCGCCAAAGCGCCTGACCTGAACTTCGAATGAACATGTCTTATTATTCGGATCTGTTGAGGCTCGAAGATTTGCAATAGAAATCTTTATCTTATCATTAGCATATGCACCATCTGTTAGTGTTTCAAATCTGAATAATGGGTACTCTGTCCCACCATATGGCTGTGATACAATCCATGGTGTGGTAGGTGTAGTATAACGTGTGTCATACCTACCGTATAATTGTCTAAACGTTTCATCAGCAGTAAGTGGGCAATCCGCGGAGGTTGCTCCGGAGCCAGATAATATTGCAACAGCCTTTGTAGCTTCAGTTACAACTCTTGCTAGCTCATCCTCAACTGCAAAATCTGCATAGAGATAATGTTCTAATGTTTGGAATTTATTAGGGTCCCTGTTAAGAATTTTTCCGACATATGTACTGGCAGATGGGTCCAGTGAGGCTGTCATAATTTTGATACCAGCCAGGCCGTCATCTTCTGCAAACGTCTTTCCTGTTGAGGAAGAAATTATTAGCTTGAATGTCTTGTGGTCACCAGGGTTAAGGCCTGCGCAGTCATCCATACTTGACAAGTTTGAACCTGCTAGGTCTTCATCACCATTAGCAATCATGACGCGTGACCCGGAAGGGGTCATAATAACTGCCCTAACAAGATTTACCTCATCACCGGCTCCAGCAAGTCCTGCGAAACTATCATTATCACTAAATGCTGGATAACCTTCCATCTCACCACAAGAACTAGAAACCTGATGTCTTGCTACTAAGAATTGTGTTACGCCAGAATGTCGCCCTTGGGTTTCCGATGGATCCCAGTTAATTGCTCCAGTACCACCAAGAACAAATCCTGCGTTCTTTACGGTACCAAGCCTTTTTGTATTATCAATATCAACTAGGGTGTCATTTGCTCCTGCCCCTAGCACTCTCATATATGTCACCGCGGTGCGATTTTTTAAGAATTCACGAACCGCATATGGTCCGAATCTATCTGGACTTAAGCCGCCAAATCTTGTTTGGAAATCGGCAAAAGAACCAACGGTTACCGGCACGAAGGCTGGGCCTTTCTCTGCGGTACCAATTATTCCGGCGGGGGTTCCAACTGGACCCACTTTTCTAGAAGATAGGTCAATTTCCTTCTCAAAAAACCCGGGTGATCGAAATGTCTGCTCAGCCATCGAATATATCTCCTTAGACTAGTGTCACTCTTTAATTAAGTATTGGGTTGAATATCAAACTTCTAGACTACTATTCATTCAAGCACATCATATTATGTATAATGTCATCGTGTAGCGTCATACCCATCTAACTCTTAAAAGACCGTAAAACAGTCTCTCCTTTTCTACGATTTTTAGTTTTAACTTTTACCAATGTCTTTACCTCTTTCCCAGTAAACGGGTCTTTAGAAATTTTAAAAATTGTAATACCGCCCGGATTTGCAGTATGCCCGCCAACAGTCGTTGATGAGCTACCAGGAACCGCATAACCATCCGGACTATTATTATTTATTGCTCTAGAATCGCTAGTTGCCACAGATGATCCAATTTGTGGATGTCCGGCAGCATTATATGATGATGCTATCCCGGAAGATCCGATTGAATCACCAGGAACCGGTCCATGAATTGTTGCAAAATCCTGCAAAATATAGCTATCTGGGTCACCGCTGGGTAACGACCCTCTTTGGTCTGTATAAATACTAGAATTTCCAAGATCACTATGTTCAAATGAAATAATTGGTGCAGATACAAACTTTCGTAATGGAATACCGGCACCTGGATGATCTGATGCTAAAACATACGCCGGTACGCTTATCTCAAAGCTATACCTCACTAGTCTCTCATCATCTGTGAAATCTTCGTAGTTATTACCTGGTGATAGCTCACTAGCAACATATGCAATAAACCAGTATCCCTTATCTGTTTCAATCCTGAATGTTCGCCTATGATTATCCATATATGAACTAAGGACAGCCATCATCATATCATTCATCTGCTGTGTATATTGAGCCCAAAACGTCACTTGGTATGTTGCACTATAAAACTTAACAGGGGGCATTGTTACAATTTCAAATATATTATCGGAAAGCTCTAATTCTAATAACTGGCCTGATCTTGACCCAGTCGTTCTTGGTGCAGAATTTCTTCTAGTGGCTACAGTGCCTGGTTCTGTACCATCACCTTTTCCATCGATCTTATGAAGATCATGAGAAATATTATCTTGGTTCTTTAAACCCAGCCGATTAATAAGTGCCTGATAGGCGGGATCTGATTTTTCTAATCTTTTTCTTATAATCATCGGCGAGCTCTGGCCTGGGCCGATGCCGCGATCGATATCCTGCGCTATACCTGTTCTCATTATAGAAACAAGGGGAAGTATTAATGCACCTGATTTATCTCTAAGTGGCCGTTTTCGTCTAAGGACGGCAAATCTTTCGCCGGTTGCAAATATGACAGGAATACGCTTAGCTTCTTTTCCCTGATTAAAGATTAAGGGAAGCTCTTTATTAAAAAGATTAAAGATAGCCCTATCTACATCCTCTACAGTACATGAAGGTAATACCATATCCTCAGGAATATTATTTCCCTCATAACCAGTAGGGACGGATACCGAATCTGTGGATGTCTTGCTTGTCTTTATGGTCATTAGCAGTCATCTCCATAAAATGATGAATCTGTTGTTGCAACACCGGGGTCATTATTCGATACTTCATGAGGCCCTGAAATAGGTGCTTCAAGTTTTTCATTCTCTTGAAGACTTCTAATATCGCCTGTTTCTCCAAGCCTATTTTCAGAAACTCCCCGCTGTTGTACAAATTCGGTTTGTACTGCATCATCATCTGAATATTCTTCACCAGTTGGGCCAATTGGTTTGATATTAATTTGTCCCTTACGTGCCTGCTTGCCTACTAATTTCACGCCAGTTTTATGTTCAACTTGGCCGTAGACATTTTTATCGGCAATTACAGACGTTATCTCAAAAAACATTGCACCGTAACTAAAATAATCACCTTGCAAAACCTTTATCTCTTTATCTAGTAAGTCTCTAGAATGCAGATATATTTCAATTGTAGCAATTTCTTCACTGCCAAATTGGTTCGTTCTAATAACTTCTGGCTGCCAGTCAACCAGCGCATCGATTTCGATTGGTGGATTAAAAATCTTTTCCGGAGCTTCTTCATATACATCATGTACATTAGTTAGATCTTCCCTAACCTTGTAATAAAAGATTTTTTGACCAATAATATCTTTTGTAACTTCTTTTGTTAGATCAGATATATAGTCAATCTCTCGTGGTGTTATGAATAGACGTGCCATTTAAAATCCGTTAACCAACTATTATTGCCTTGCCACCAGGAACCGGAATATGTCTTAGAATTTTCTGCATACTCTCAACAGCCGAGGCCTCATCCTCAATCATTTTGCTGTATGTTAATTTAGTTAGCATTTCATTAAGGCTAGTTTTTAAGTTTGATTGTTCTTCTCTGCCCTGCGATATAAGGTCAGACCCATTTAAACTAAGATCTCCTCCAGGAATAGGCACTGAAGAAAATTTAGACCTGATTAGTCCTAACATTTCTTTGCAGGCAGCTAATGTATATTGTCTGACCCATTGGCGGCCCATGCTATTCACATTTTGAAATCTTAGATTCCCGTATGGAATATTAGACAAGTTACTGACACCATATATCTGGGCGTCTGGATAGCTGGGGTTAAACGGATTGGGACTAAATGCAATTCGCATCCACAACTTTTTAGGATTTGATTGGGTAGGTCGGGGAAAAACCCTAATTTTTGTACCAGAAATTCTGTAACTATAATTTGATCTTCTTACCCTATTAGATATATCCATTTGTCCTGCTCGAAGAATATCTTCAAAGACTGGTAGCACATAGAATACTGTTTCTGGGGTAAATGATTCAAAGCTAAATTCATTGTTAAGATAATTTATTGCAGATGTTGTATCAAAGAATCTATATGCAGCCTGAGGTGAAAAATGGTATACATCAAGAATCTTTATTTTTGTCTGGGGATCATTTTGTGCGCTGTCAAATAATGCATCACCGTTCTCGTCTTTAAGCTCAGAATATATATCATAATCTTGTTGATCTTGTACTAACTGAATAGATCCTGACATCGTGTTATATGATCCACCTATGCCGGCTTCCATCGCATATGGCTCTGCGCGGCGTAATAAAAATTCTAAATTTTCAAGTGGAAATAGCTGTTCTTTTCCATGGGGGCCTACATCATATGATCCAGACATATTGCTGCCAGTAGGAAATCCTAGCAGGTTCATTAAGTGAGACTCTGCCTGAAATTCGTTAACAATCTTGCCATATTCTAAAAATGATTCTTCAAAACATGTCCAAATTTGTTTTTTTGTTAGCTCTACGCTTAGTATGTCATCCCCAAGCTTTCTTTTAACAAAAGTAACTAATGCATCGGCCTCAAATTGAAATGAAGCGTCGTCATCAAAGAAACCAAAAGGAGTCGGATTAAGTGTGTTTATAAATGATGCCATTAAGATACTCCGATTCGCTAAATCACTAATAAATATGTAGCTTCGACTATGGTTGACAGAACCAACTCAATAAGCGGCTCAAGAATATCATAAGAATGAAAAAAAAGTAGATAAAACAAAAGCGG
>CEUI01031897.1_pt1 | contig 16661 bp, 24 predicted proteins | sample 531411 | NCBI WGS metagenome assembly CEUI01 (sample SAMEA2622841, study PRJEB7988) | marine metagenome | isolation source: saline water (ENVO:00002010), including
CACATGTGATTTTTAATCGCTTCACGCATGTAAAAAGCAATAATAACCTGACACGAATTTCTGAAGGCATGGGCTTGCGCTTTTATGGGTTCCGGTGCTGTGTCACTCACCGAAACCAGTTTATTAGTAGCCATTTCAGCAACTTCATCTACTGTATGGCCTCTACCATGTGTTGTCTTTACTCCAAGGTTTCCTATGGAGATTTTAAATGAATCAGTTTCCATTAATATTTCTCTGGTTCTGGTGGACCAATGTCTTGTCTTCCCGAAAGTCCTGTAAGTGGTTTTTCTTCTAAAACTTCCGAAAGGTTTCCAACAGCTAATTCACCTTTGTCTAAATATACCACAGGTGGATCATCAAGCCTATGGTATCCATATAATTTTTCTTGTATAGATACGTTTGTGTCTAATAGTGAAGAAGACGGCGCTATTGCAACATCTATTCCTTCTTGAATACATTTAGACAACCAAAACTCGCAACACGCTCGTCCCATTTCTCCAAAATGAACGTTGGTTTTATATGTAAAATCAGCGCCGAACATGTTGATAGAGCCCACTTCTTGGTAAAGAGCAAACGCAATTGCATAAGCAATAGAGTTATTAAAATAAGCGCAACCTGTTTTTTGAATAACTTCTTGCAAAGGGTATAAAACAATTCCAGGAACGCGGTTATCTTCTATACAAGAATAAATTGGAATGTCTAGTTTTGGAAGTGTTCTGCGCATTACTTGTGTTTGTGGTCCGGCGTCAAAAGTGTCAAAAAACCTTGTTGCCGGATCCATAATAAACGCTCTGTCTGGACTTATAACAGCGCACATTGAGCCTATTGCCCAAACTTCATCGTATTGTTGACTGTGGCTGATGGACAAATGATAGTCTATTTGACTTCTGCCCATGGCAACTAGGGCAATTTTCTTGCCTTTAAGTTTGTTTTCTAGCATCTATTGTTGTTGAGGAGAAACAAGTCCTCTTGGTCTATCAAAACGGTTTTCGTCTCTTGTAGCCCTTCCTTCCATTAAAGTTACTGCGTTTGCCAAAGCGTTTTGAAAACGTTGTTCAAACATATTTGTTTCGTTTAGGTCTTGTTTCATAAAAATGCTGGCTTCTACTAAAGTTCCATACAACAATAAATTAGGTGTATTAGTAGAAACCCAAGTTGTTCCACTGTCTCCTTTAGTTGTTAAAGATGCTGGCTCATATAAGTAATGTAGCTCAAAAGTTAGGTTTGCGTTGGGTGTCGGCGCTAAAATAAATGTGTCGTCGTCAAACTGTCCGTAATATTTAGGAGAACCTGTAGTCGCAGCTGTTTTTATGTAGCTACGCATAAAGCTAGGGTGTTTTAACAATAAATAAGTGTAGTTATTGCTGCTGTCTAAAACAGCCAAGCTTAAAGGCGCAACAAAATCTGTCGGTGCAGAAAGATAAGCGTTTCCAGAAGCAGCCGTGCCTGTAACGTTTTTGCGAAAAACATTTAATTCAATTGTGTTAAATATACGGTTTTCCGCTTCTTGAATAAATGTGTCTAGCGTATTGACAAAAGTGGTTTCAGAATTGTCCATGTAATTCTGAATCGCTGTCTTTAGTCCGCTGTATGTAAAACTCATGTTGTAGGCCCTGCTGTTGCTTTAGAACCACCACCGCTAACATCACCAGTAGTGGCTGTTCCTGTTGAAGTAAACTTATAATTATTATCGTCTACAACTGTTATTGTATATCCATCTGAAGCCTCAAGTACAGTTGTTGTTATGCCGTCAAAAGTTTTTGTGTTACGAAGCCTAACCGTATCTCCCGTAGTTCTGTTGTGTTTAAACTCTGTAACTTGAATTTGAGCGTTTGCTCCAGAAGTTAGTGTTTTAAATGGGTCTAAAGGCAAAAGAGCTTGCGCTGGTCCTACTGAAACAAAACCTCCTCCACCCCTAATAGCGCTGGTTGCTGTACCAGAAGAAACACTAAAACTGTATGTGTCTGTATTTATAACCGTAATTGAATATGCGTCAGGATCTTCTAAAACAGACGAAGAGAGTCCAGCAAAAGACTCAGTTCCTCTAAACCTAACTTTATCACCAGTTGTTCTTCCATGGTCGTCTTCAAAAACAGTTACTACTGCGCTAGAAGCTGTAGACAAGAAAGGATTGCTAATTAACAAAGCTTCTGCAACAGGCTCTGTTCTGTCTGGTCTAGGGTTTCTTAACGCTTGTGGATCTGTGGCTATATGCGGTGGATCTAGTTGTGGGTGTTTCGTGTCAAACTGATCGTAACCAACACGAAGACCGTTCCACTGCGTTTTCATGTCTTTTAATCTATATCGTTGACCAGAAATATCGCAGATTCCCCACGCATACTTGCCAGCAGAAAAAGCCATTATATAACTGTCCTAGACGGAAGAAAATGAGAACTTACAGAATCAATATCTTCAAACGCAGCTCGATCAAACTCTTCATCATATATTTGTTTTAACAACTGTACTCTATCTGGCGCTCTTTTTATTGCTATGTAATACGCTAAACCAGCGGCCATGCACGGAAGAAAACGAAAAACTGTTTCCATAGTGTTTGTATAGTCCCCTACGTCTTGCATCCTTGTTAGTGCGTAGTAATAAACTACGTCTGTAGAGTTTTCTGGTGTTGGGTATAAATGTATTCTAGGTGTTATGTGTCTTTCTAAGAAAAACTGAGTTGGTCTAGCTTTATCCGCTTTTTCTGGTGTATACAAAAAATCAGATCTGCTTATACGCTCAAGTTGAAAATCTGTGTTGTCTCTTTGAATGACAGCAGATGTTATGTCTATAATATCTGTTCCTAAGTCTACATAGTTTGTGCCTTCAGTAACTGTAAAATTTTTCTGCTCGATTAACCACTGATTAAGGCCTCTATTTGCCCATTCAGCAATCATAAGATTCAACGAACGACGTGCGGTTTCTAAATCGTACCCAGTACGAAGTTCGATTCCGCAACGTTCGTATGCTTCTTCAATAATTTCATCAACACTCAAATCGAATGTTGTAGTTCCTGAAGTCGCCATGATTAAGGCCTACGGTTTTTCTTCTTGTATGAACTTACTTTACCGCCATGCTTGTAACCTGGAATTTTACCGCCACCCATGTAGCCTTTAGTTCCATAATCACCGCGAGCAGTTTTAGTTTCGCCTCTCATGTGTCTTTTTCTTTCATTCATTCCTGGCATAACTTACCTCTAATTATTAGGTGCTTCATAATATTTTATAAACTCGCACCAAACTGTGTACTCGTTTCCAGCATCGGAAGTTGATGGAATAACGAAAAGAACGTCTCCACTGTATCCCGTAGCTTCTGTGTTGACCAACCCTCCAATAGAACTAAAGTCAAACATATTGTCATAAGAAAGCGTTAAAAAAGTAACGTTAGTGTCTGCGTCCCAATCTAGGGAAGCAGGAGCATCTGTTCCTCCGCCTACTGTGTACCAGATTTTACTCAGAGCAACGTGAGCGCAAGATTTTCCGTTGTTTTTTGCCAATGCTGAAACATCAACCAACGTTGTGCTACTTGCGCTTCCGTCTGATAAAACTGAACAATAAACAATTAGTTTTCTGTCATAGTCATATTGAATGGTAGGGCCTGTGACTGTATTAGCCATAGTTTACCTCCTTATGCGTCAGCGAATGGAGTAACTAGAGTGCCTGAACCAAGTATGATTCCTTCCACCGCATATTTAGCAGAAGCCATTGCAGTTACTTTTACAATACTACCAGCAAGTCCACCTTTAGTGCTTCCGTTCATAGTGATGACATCATTGCTCGCACCAGAGATAAAAGTCTTTCCTGTTGAATCAGTAACTCCAGTGTAAAGACCACCCACAAACTTATCGGTTCCATCAGTTTTGATGTCCATGTCTGTTGCAGCTGTTTCTACTATAAAGATGAAAGTTGCACCCAGATTATTAGTTTGACTTGGATCGTCGTCACTGCTTGGAGCAGTTGCAACAATAGAAGGTAAAGTAAACTTACCGTCTGCGTCATTACATGTTATTACTTTGCCTGCGTGTGCCGCAACGGTCAAAGTTGTGTCAGCAGTTAGACTAACTACGTTAGCGTTTCCTGCCGAAATAAATCCAGCCAGTGATTGTACTGGTCCTGAAAAGGTTGATTTAGCCATAATTTTCCTCCTGAGAAAAAAATAAGTCCTACCGTCTTGGCTTGTCTGCTAGGTCAGTCTGTAGGACAAGTTAACCCTAGTACATTACATACTACTTGGAAAGATGGGAAAAAGAAAGAGAAAGTGTGCCGGGTTGAGTAAGAAACCCCCGGCGAGGTTCCATATTTGGTTATGCTCCAGGGCTTCCGAATACTGCTCTTGGATCACTCCATCCAAAAGAGTATCTTTCTCTAGCCTTATAGCGCACGTTACCAGTGTCAAAATCAGCTTCCATTGAAGTTCTGATTGGTGAACGGTTAAACATTTTGAAACCGTTTGGACAATCAGTCTTAATGAAGAAAGCATCTGTGTCGGTAAGATAATGGTTTACAACGTAACCTTCAGGCATCATGCCCATGTTTTTCATTGCATTAATATCATTATCAGATGTACCAACTCTGCCAGGGCTGTTCAAGATTCTGTCAGCAGTGAATTGTAGTTCTTTAGGAATAATTAGTTTCATTCCTTGAAGAGCTACTTTCAAACCACGCTCGTCAGTAAATCCTGCAATGTCGATTAGAGACTGTTCAAGTGAAGTTTCACTTAGGTCAGCTGCAGTAGAAAGCTCATTACGCAAATTAGCACCGCCCACAGTTGGGTGGTCTGTTGCGCAAAGTTCTTTACCGTCGCCGCCTACATAACTTGAGTTGAACGCTCTATTCAAGACAGATGCAGATTTTACTTGTTTCGTGTTAGCCATACTACGAGCTAGTGCTCTAGTATATCTTGCAGATAGTCTGTCATAAAGATTATCTTCCACTGCTTCTTCAGTAATTGAGAAAGCCAAAGCAATCGTTTCGTGAGTATACCTTGATGTAAACGCTTCTTGCGCTTGGTCAAATGCAACTCCTGCTCCTTCTGATTTAACGGGTGCCGCATCAAAGCCAGTCAACATCACTTCTTCTTCAAAAGCACGATCACTTGACTCTACGTCATAAATTTCTTCATGTTCGTTGTCATATCTGTCGTACTCTAGTCCGAATAGTGCGTTAAGACCAGGAAGCAATTCTTTTACCAATTGTGCTCTACTAATTGCCATTTAAATTACTCCTTATGTTCCTGCAACAGGACCTCTATAAGCGTGCTCATTGATTATTACAACCAAGTTTGCATTATCCGCTGTGAGGTCTCCGTTTTTATCATCTTGAACAACACCAACGATTTTAAGTTGTAGTCCTTGCGTTGTTGCTATAGTGCTAGAGTCGAGTTCACGAGTGGAAACACCAGTAGTCGTTGAACCACCAATACCGTCAGTATCAGCATTTCTACCGATACATGTTACAGCCGAAGCACCGTCCGCCTGTACAAGAAACATCTGATTTGGGTCGTCATAGATATATGCTTCTATGTCTCCGCTTCCGAGTGCCGTTGTACTAGCTGGATAGTAATTCGAGAAGGTAGGCTCACCGCTTGAGTTCACATAGTAACAGTGTGAAAACACACCGACTAAATTAGCTGAAGAAGCTGCTGCTCTTTCAATATATCCGCCATTGAAAATAACCAAGTCACCTTGAAAGATGCTTGTGCCATAACCAGATGGGTTAATATTGTATTTATTAGCTTCTTGTACAGCTGAACCAACATTAAGGCCTTTATAAGGTCTTAGACCAAAAGCCTTGTCTACGTTTGCCATGTTAAACTTTTCCTCTATTCAAGAATTATTATTAAAAACCCTTAGTTCTGTGAAGAACCTTGAGTTCCGCCAATTGTTACGCGAGATTGCCTATTAGGTTTACTAATTGACATGCTAGGATGTGTTCCATCTTTCATCAAATCATTATCTACTGCGTCCATTTGTCCCTCTGCCTTTGCTGTAAAGTAAGCGGTTCTTTCTTGGACGGTTTCGATTGGGATTCGACAAAGAATCAATCCGCCAACACCTATGACTCCTTGAAATTTACCTTCATCAACGATTGGTGCATCAAAATCAGGATATTCGTCTGCTCTCACAGGCTCCCACCCTTCTCGAAGTCTAGCCATGACATTCTTACGATCATCATAACCTCTAACTTCCATTCTGATCCAACGGTGAACGTATCCTTCGGGAGGATTCGGTGCATCCAAAGCGGATGGAGGAGCCCAAGGTTTTCTCGCTTCTTGTTTCTCGCGAGTTTGGGCTTCGCGTGGTTCGCGACTTGCGTCGACTTTATCTTTTTTTGCCATTGTTGTCTCCACGTTTATTCAACATATTTCGCGTACTCATTTAAAGGCACACCCAATTTTTTTGCTATTGCTACCTGTGAAGGTGTGAGTCTCACAGACTTGCGCCCACTTTTAGCGCTGCGTTTAGCTGGCGCTACCGCTTGAGCGGGACGGCTTTGCTGAGATGTTTCTCCAAATTTATGAGGAAACTCATCTCGAATCCGTTTATCTATCTCACTATAATACTCATCGCTTGTCGCGTCAAACCCTTCGTTCAACAAATCTTCGTGAATTGCAAAAGAAGTCATGGTCATAGCACGATCTTCTCCAAACCAAGAATTGTCTTCTGCCCAAGCTTCTGCTTTGGGATCGGGTTTCATAGGAGCTGTTTGTTGCTCTTCTTGCTGTGCAAAATTTTGTGTAACTTGTGTTGGCGCTGTCTGCTTTTGTGCCGCTCTTTTTTGATTAAGTGCTTGTACGCGTTGAGCCTCAACCGCTAAAGATGCCAATTTTTGTTGTGCTTCTACTTGTTTTTCTACGTCTTGTTCTTCGTTTGCTTTTTGTAAAATATTTTTTGTAGCTTCTGTTTCAGCTGTAATTCTATTTGCTTCAGAAAGAATATAGTTTCCGTCAATGTTCTGTTTTTGTTCTTTAAGTGTTGCGTTTTCTTTGTGTACATTTTGAGCGTATTTAGTGGCCGCTTCTTCTCTACGTTCTGCCTCGCGCAATTTTGCGGTCAGCTTATTAATTCTTTTCTTTACGTTCTTGCTATATTCTTCGTGCTCATCTTCTACTTTTTCTTCTACTTCTACTTCTTCTTTTTCAGGCATAGCCTCTAAAATATTTTCTTTTACAGGTTGCGGTTCAAAACTTGCGTCTTGCTCTTCGTCTATTTCAACATCTACTTCAGGACCTGTATCGTCGATTTGTACAAGCTCTTCGGCAGGGTTTAAGTTTAGTTTGTGTTTTGGCATGATTTTTTCCTCATGTTAAAATTGATGCAGAATTGCTTCTGGGTTAGGTACTCTTGCGATGATTTCATCGTCGTTGAGTATTTTTATTTCACCGCCGTCGATTTGAAAACGAGATCCTGCGTAACGTCCAAACATTACCCAATCGCCCTCTTCGCACCAAGGACCAGTTGAAAATCTTTCTCCGCTATAGGCCAAAGGACCTACTTTTAAAACATAACCTAAAACAGTGGCGAGTGTTTGTCTTCCGAGTGTTTCGTCAGTAAGCTCAATCCCACCTTTTGTTTTTCTTTGTCCCCTAAAAGGAAGAATCATTATTCTCCATCCAGTTGGTTCTGGAAGACTTTCTAATAAATCTTCTCCTACCTTAGTTGGATCGAGTTCAATGCCTTCGTCATATACTTTTTCTAAAGGGGTTTTTTCGGACTCTTCTGTAGCCCATTTTTGCTCTAGCGCTGTTTTAGCCATTATTCTATATCCTGATTTTTAAGAATGGTTCTAATTTCTTCGCGAATAAAGTTTAGCGCTTCGATTTGGCCGACCAGATTACGATAATGCGACCAATCTTTTGTTTCACCATTGGCCATCATTTCTTGTATCTGCTGCTCTTTTTTCCCAATTGCGCGCTGCACAGCTGTCGCGAACTCTAAAATGTCTATTTTTGTCTCCTAGCTTTGTTTCATATAAGGATTATAAATTGTGTAGCCGTCAGGAGTTGGAAGAGTTGTAACCCCTCCCATTTTTGGAACTCCAGAAGGTCCATAAGGATCAGATTGGTATTGTCCACTTTGGTATGGATTATAGCCATAAGGTCCAGTCGATACTTTGTACTGGTTTGAATCCGGCGGTACATACGGAGTTGTTTCAGTAGCTCCTCCGCCAGTATTAGTCGCGCCCGCTGCCTCTAAAGCAGCCAGTCTTTGCTCTAAACCTGTGGGATCAAAACCTCCGCTACCTGCGCCTGCTTCTAAAGAGGCCAGTCTTTCCTCTAAACCTGTAGGATCAAAACTTGGAGTAGCGCTTTCTTGTATCATAGCTTGTATTTGATCTTGTGTGAGATAGCCTGATTCTCCCAACATATTTTGAATTTGTTCCATGCTTGCTCCTTGTCCAGTGGCGTCAATCATAGCTTGAATGGCTTCTTCTGTAAGTCCTCCGGTTTCGACTTGAGCCATAGCTTCAGCAATCATTTCTTGTATCATTGATTCGTTTATTTGACCACCTGTTGCCTCGGCAATCATAGCTTGAATTTGTTCTGGGGTAAGTCCTTGAGCCAAGCCGTTTGCGATCATCTGTTCAACTTGTTCTTGTCCCACAAACATTTGTTCTGCTTGCCCTGTTTTTAAATAATCAGATAGATCGGGTCCGCCTTGTTCAGAAAGTATGCGTAAAATATCTTGTTCTCCTAAAATACCTGCTCCTCCTAACGCTTGGTTTATAGCCTCTTGCATACGCTCGTCTGTAAGCATGTCTGCGGTGCCCATTTTTTGTAAAACGCTTGACTCAATACCGCTGGTGTCCATATTTCTTAACAATTCTTCTGCGTCAGCCGCTGTCATGTATTGGCTAAAGTCTTGTCCGGCTAGTGCCGATTGAATTGCTGCATTTAAGTCTGGTTGTTCTTGTGTTTGTATCGCTTCTAAAGTTTCTGGATCTCTCAATCCGGCATCAAACTGTTTTGCAAAAATTACATCTTGTACGCTAAGTTTACCGTCTTGGTTTGTGTCAAACTCTTTCATGTATTCAGGATTACTGCTTGAAGTAAGATGTTGACTTATTCTTTCTGCCAAAGAAGCCACGCCTTGTTGTTGACCAGCTAGTTGATCTGCAATCATTTGTTCAATTTGTTCTTGGGTCAGTGTTGGGGTAGGAGACGTTTCTCCAATTTTAATCGGGTCATATAACGGATGACCGGGACCAAAAGGTATGCCCATAAAATCTGTTGAGTATTTAGGTTGTGGTTGTCTTGGCATTATTTATCTTTTTTCATGTCTTTAGCTATGCGCTCTCTCTCAACATTTGCTTTTAGTGCTGCAATGTCTTCTTGAGATTTAATTCTTTCTTCTTCAGACTCGTCTTTCTGCACAAGTTTTGCTGTTTCAAGTTTTAGTTTTTTCTCAGCAATTTCTTTGTCGTCTTGATTTTCTTGCGCTCGTATCTGAAGCTCTTGTTGTTTTAATTGTACCACTCCATCATCAGGTGGTGTCAAGATTTCTTCCAGAGAAGGCATTATTGTTTCCATAAGCTCTACTTCTATACTCGCCTTTAACGCCTCTTTTTCTGGATTTGGTGGAGGCGGTTGTTGTGGTCCACCCATAGGCACGGGTCCTCCTTGTTGCATTTGTGGTGGCATCATACCGTTTGCTGGTGGCATAGGTTGTTCAGGCATTTGCTCGTCGGCAACTTTCTGCGCTTCCATTGAAATGTGCTGAAAAATGTGTGACACCAAAGACGGAACCGTTGCTGGGTTCATCATGGCCACAGGACTTTCTATTAGTGCAATGTGTGCTTCAATATGCGTCATGTGTTCTTGCTCTGGAAAAACAATCAATGGCGCTCCCGTAATAGCTGCACCGTTTTCTCGCGCTGGATCCATAGGAGCGGGAGGTGGAGGATCAGGCAGTAACAGTGCTTCAATGTTTTCTGTTCCTAACGCTTCGTACATTCTGCGATAGGATTCTTTAATGTTGTGTATGTCTGGATTGCTTTGCACCAATTGCAGTTCTTGTTGCGCAAGTGAGATTCTTTGACTCATTGAGAAAAAGTTAGGATCAGAAACAGGAATAACATCAACGCGGTTGTCGAAGTCTTGCTGTTTAATCATCTGGTTTCCGCCAGCAACAAGATACGGATACTCTGGTGGTAGATATTGAGCAAACAATCTTGCTAGTATTTTAAACTCTGTTTTCTGCGCATAGTGCAATCGTTTGTGTACTGCCGACATGACACGAGTGCCTTGCTCTAGTAAAGCCATAGTCGTACCGACTGGTAGCTCCTGATTGCCTTCGCCGATTTGTAGGTTTGCTAAAGAAGCAAAACGTTGTCCCGCTTCAACACAAGTTCCCATTAATGCGAGCAATGTTTGCGATGGTTCTTTATAAGGTAGTGGTACTAAAGAATCTCGAAGTGCGCCTCCCGGTGCATCAACATCACGAAACTCTCCAGGCTCTAGCGGAGTCTCATCATCTCTGATTCTAAGACCTCTTGCTTTAAATCCAGCAGGAAGGTTGGCTAGAGTTCCTGCATCTATTAGTTGTCTAAGAGCCGCAGTTGCAGTTTTAGACAAACCGCCGATCATGTGAATAAGTCCGAATCCGTAGAAGCCCAATCCTGGTAAGAATTTGTAGTGAACGAAATATTGAGTCTTTCTTTTTAGAGGATCATTTGGATCGTAGTTTCTACGGATTGACAAAACTTTGTTTGATGTTCTATCAACAGTAATTATATAAGGAATGTGCATGCCGTCGGGATCTTCAAATCCTGGTATGTCCATGGACACATGAAACTCCAAGAGTTCATACATCATTTCTGTTGCACCACTAGCGGAAACACCTTCGAGATCGTCCACTTTGTCTTGAGGTTTACTTTCTATGTTTGTCTCGGACGGTTCAATTGGTATGTCTCTGTAAAATCCTGCGAGTTGTTGCGCACGAATTTCGTTGTATGTCATTTTGACAATGTGTGTTACGCGTTCGCAAGTCTCAATGTCGCTTGCTGTGTACGGAACAACTAAATCTTCTGTTGGTACAAAGGTGCTGACCGCTCTTTGTTTGCTTGGATCAAAATAAACTTTCTTAAATGCGGACCCTGCAAGAGGTAAATAGAACAATAATTGGTCCATTTCAGGGGTATATTCCTGCATTTCGGTGGTTATTTGGTAATTCATGTACTCTTGAACACGCTTTGCTTGCGCTTCAATTTCAGGTGTTTCCATGCCCATAACACGAACTTTTACAGGTCCTTTTGAGGGTAAAAGCTCTTTAAACGCTTGTGCTTGAAATTGAGTAACTGATTCTGCTAGGAGGGGGTGGGTAACACCGCTTGCTCCGGGAAATGGACGGTCCCGATCTTCGTATTTAAAACCAAGTAAGTCTAGTCCTTCGACATAGGTTTGTTCCCATTCACCACGACTTGCATGATCTTCGTCAAAGTCTCCAACTAAATCATTGGCAATCAGTCCTAGTTCGCTTTCTTCTAAATAATCTGCTAAGTTTGCGTCAAATGGAATTTGATCCATGAAATCCATTTGCATTTCTTCTGGACTAAAATCTACTTCCGCTGTTCCGTCTTCTGCAAACATGACCGAAGCACCGTTGTCCATGGACATTGGTTCTTCGATTTCTACTGTTTGACCAGACTCAACTTCTAAGTCGATTAGATCAGAAATCCGATCTATGTTTGTTGGCTTGTTGTCGCCTATTGCCATTAGTTAGTCCTCTGCTTTGGGTATAAAGAACACTGTTTATTCCCTAGTAAACGCCTGTAAACTTAATGCCGCGTAGTGCTGCGCCTTTGCCTCTTGATTTACCTTTGCCTGCGCCGGGCTTTGGCCCTTTGCTGGTTGCTACGGTTTTTTGTTTTGCGTAAGGAACAAATCCTTGGTCCTTGATCTTTTCGCCTTTGTCCATTTCAATTCCTCTTAATAATATTCTCTGATTCTGCGAGGCTCGTTGTCCTGCATATCATAGTCTGATTCTAAACCAATAAATCCCCCTTGTCGATAGCGCAAAAGAGCCTGAGTAGTTGAGTCTACCAAATCGTCGTGATCTCCGAAAGGAAATGCTGCACATTCTTCGACGAGTTCTTCCGCCCAACGCGTTTCCGGCACATAAACCATGCCCGATTCGAGTATGGGTGCAACCGAGTTTACACGCGCAATCTTGTCTTGCCCTTTTCCTGGAGAATAGTTCACAACAGGTATGCCCGCTTGACGCAATTCATCGGTGAGTGGCATACCCGATGCCTTTGCTTCGATGATAATTGTGTCTGGTTCCCAGTAACTATACTGATCGTATGCGACTCTTTTAAGTTCTGGAAAGTCCCACCGCCCTTTTTTGCAGTCCAGTAGCAACAAACAGGGTCGATGAGAGCCTTCTTCGGGATGAAACACGCACCAAGTCGTAATTGCAGAGTAATCTGCTGTTTCTTTTTTAGAAAACGCCGTATCGTAGCTCTGAATGACGTAGTGCATCTGCGGAACCTCTTTTTTGCTCCAAGTATTCCACCATTCTCGCTTTAGTATCGCTCCTTCTTCTGAAGTAGGGTTCTGCATCCACTGTGCTTCCCATTTGGATACCGGAATGGACGCTTTTACGCCTTCCAGTTCTTCGATCTTCCAATAACCGGGCCATAAAGGTTTGTTTGACTCTGGAAAAATGGCTGGAAACTCCACAACTTCCCACTGATCTGCGTGATCTTGCGTCTGTTTTGCTAATAATCTGCCTGTTAAGTCCTTGGTCGACCATCTTGTCATCACAATTACGATAGCCCCACCGGGTTGTAGACGTTGCCGTGGTCCAGAGCTGTAGTATTCCCATGCGTTGTCCAAGGCCGTTGGACTTAAAGCGTCTTGTTCCGAGTGAATGTCATCGAGAACTAGCAAATCCGCACCCCGTCCAGTCACGGCACCGCCGATACCTGAATAAAACGCTTCGCCCCCACCGCTGGTTTCCCAACGTCCTGCCGATTTGCTGTCTGCTTTAAGCGCCACCCCTGGAAAAACTGCTTGATATTCTTCAGAATCAATCAAGTCTCTGACTCTTCGACCAAAACGAAAAGCCAGTTCTGCTGTATGTGTGATTTGCATGACTTTGAGTTTTGGGTTTCTACCTAAAATCCATGAAGGAAAGTATGTGGATGCAAACTCACTCTTTGTATGACGAGGAGGCATGTTAATAATCAAACGTTTTAGTTCGCCACGAGCAACTTGTTCAAGTTTCTCAGCGAAAATCTGATGGTGGCGTCCTTCAATAAAGTCGGGCCACATGTGTTTGACATACGTCAGAAAGCTTTCTGCGCCATTGCGTTGGAGTTGTTTGGTGCGTAATGCCTCTGTCAATTCAATGAGTTCTTTCGTTGCGTCCGGGTATTGCTCCGCCAAACGTTCCAAATCAATATCCATAGTTAACCACTTTTTTTTCTGCGAAACAATTCTAATCTTATTTTATGTTTTACTTTTGGCTTGGTGTTTTCTTTTTCAAGCGCTTCTAATAGGTCCTTGGTCGGTGTTCCTCTCATCCAATGATGCACCACCGTAGTCTTTCCAGTCCTGCGATCATAGTTTTTTTCTGAGGGTTTAAATTTAATTGGCATTTTCTTTGTTGTGTACTATGTTTTTGCACCACCAATAAAGCTCACCTTCTCCCAGCGTGTGTTTTATGGTGTTGACTCTTTGTGTCACTAATTGCACGTTGCCTATTATATATCCTTTGTTAGAATCTTTTCTATCAATACTGGCATTAAGATCCTGTCGTCCTTCGCCTCCATGCCACGTCATAAACACACCTGATAAAGCACAACATCCTTCTTGTTTGTGCCACAGTTTATTTATGTGGTCTATATCAATATCCCATTCCATGTCTACTCTTGCTGTTTTTAGTTTGTGATACACCACAGCGAGATAGGATTCCGGCGTATGATTCCTTGCAACGTTTCTTTGAAAAGAGGTGCACCGTTTGCAGACATTACGTTTCTTGGTGTATTCCGATTGTGGAAGTGTCCGATTACAAGTGATGCAGATTTTTTTCATATATAAAATTTGACGGTGGCCCAGGGACTCCTAACCCTTTTTGTTATATAAGGGGGGTTGCAAAATGTCAAATTTTCTGGATATTCTGTGCCTGTCTGTTTTCTGCTCTAAAGATAAAGATAGACAAGCTAGCAAATGGGGGGGTTCCCCCTTACTCCCATTTGCTAGCTTGTCAGGGGCGCCCTGAGAACAAACTAGCGTGAGTTTAAGAGCCTTTGTCCGTCGTTGTTGGTTTGATTACCATGTACGCTCGGCAAAGGCTCTAAGGCTTGGACAACCTATTGTATGCGCCAAACTCTAAGTCCTTCTTTAGAGAAGCGACTTGTGCATTCACGGTTGAGACTTGTAAATTGTCGTCTTACAGCCCCTTTCAGTTGTACATACTTTGATCCTTTAGGTGTTTGGATCATGTGATCGGGTGCGATAAAAGAATCACCTACCTCCATACTCTGAATCATCTTCTTTTCATCAGAACTCAAGACGCCACCGAGATGGCTACGAGGACAATAGGTTATTGGAACACCTTTATCTATTTTAATGGTGGAGGGACTTTCGTCCCTCTCCATTTGCTCGATGTGTAGGTCAGACATTTTCATTCTGCACCTCCGAACAACTGATTGTGTTGATCTAGGTTATGTTGAAGCAACCCTTCACGAAGCGCATTCTTGATGTCGCGGAGTCTCATCGTCTCCTCATCAGATGCTGTTCCGTTTCGTTGGTTAACCAACAGTTTGATTAGCCCCATGATGATCTCTACATCTTGTGATGAGATGTCAGCAGTAAGAGCCATGACAGGTATGTCGTTTTGGTTTGTTATATCTTGTGGCATATTAGCCTCCCTTTATTATTAGTTACATATACTATTCTAATGATTGTATAGTATATGTCAATATATATCCTATATTATATGCTTGTTTTTATACAACAGAGGTTGTTTTTATACAACAGCGTTTGGTATTGCATCTATGGGATAAGTTTGATAGTCTTATATATGAACTTAACAAAGGAGGACAATATGTCACACTTAGAACACTTAGAAGCCGAAGAGAAGATCTACGAAGAAGTCTGCTCTGATACTTCAACCGAAATGCAAATCAAAATCAACGCTGTAATGATCTCGTTTAAATGTGATCGTGATGAAGCAATTGACATGATTGCCGAAGCAACCATTAACGAATGGAGGAATCAGCAATGATGGAGTTTGCTATAACCACAGCGGTGCTTGTCGCTATTTGTGGAATACTTGCAACAAAGGATTAGTCCCCTAATAGTTCACCACAATCTGTTGCAAGTAGGAACGCCCTCGAAAGAGGGCGTTTTTTTTTCGCCCGCCAGCCGTCCCGGTGGCCATTAACTTTTTAGACAGGACAGACAAGCAAGCGCTTCGCTTCGACTAGCCTAAAGGCCCGTCCTTGCTTGTCTGTCCTCGGCGGAAGAGGCAAGCACGAAGGCGGCCCTGGTGTGCTGGCCATCTTTAGATAGAAGAAACAAGCAAGCATGTTTCTTCTAGGACGACGGACAAAGGACTCAAGCATAAAAAAGGGCTACCCAGAGATAGCCCTTTCACACTAACAAGGAGGCGTTTAGTGTTTGGTTGATTCGTTTGCTTCTACTCTGTCCAAAACCTCTAGCGCATACTTGTCAGCATGTCTAACTGCCTCCCTTATTATGTCCATCGCTTCTTCTCTTTCTTCAGCGTCATCTGCTAAAGCACAGAGAATAAACCCACACATGTGCTTGACTAAGTGCTCTATCAACATGTTTGCGTTTATAGTAGCGTTTCTTTCATTAACTCTTGTCATCAAAGTCTCAGCCAACGCTTCAACAGATGTTTGTGTGATTCTATACACTTCTTCATATTCTTTTTCGTATTCGTCCATGACGTTCTCCTTGTTATTGGTTGAACCTATATTATAGGACAGGTCTTATATAATTACAACACTTATTTTTACCGAAGCTGCTGGGCCCAGGTAGTTCCTGGTTTTGTCAGAACAGACAAGCAAGCAGTCTGTTCTAGGGCCGTCCCTCAGAACTACCAAGCGGCTTGGACGATGCTCGGTAGTTCTTGGGCGGTGGTCAGCAGATACTGAACCCTCCGCAGTTTTCAACAAAGTGCTGAAACTCTTTGACGTTATCCACTTCAAAAGGATAGTGTTTGCCATAGTTCTCAACCTCTCCAGAGCCTTTGCAGACGTGGCAAGTATCTTTGCCTTCTGAATAGTGCGCACCTTTCCCATCACCTTTGCAACAATGACAGACTTGTTTCGGCAACGCTTCAATGGATCGATCATAAAGGATTTTGTAGCTCTCGACACCGCCATTGTCTAACTCGATCTTCAAAGCATTGGCAATATACTTGCAAGTCTCCGCATCGATCTCATGCCCACTATTCTCTTGTCCAAGATCATAATCCTCTTCACTGATGACCTCAGAGCAAAGTTCATAAACATAATCCCAAAGCGGTCGCCAATACCAAACATTGTTTCTAAAGTATTGACCACTCAGTGCTTGACCATCGAAATAGTCCTCCCATGCTTTTTCTCTCCACTCTTCTGGCATATTCTCGTCAGGTCGTGGTGGTGCTTCTGTTGTTGGATTTAATCCGTAAACGTCCATTCCCATATCGTTCTCCT
>CEUI01034993.1_pt1 | contig 16584 bp, 15 predicted proteins | sample 531411 | NCBI WGS metagenome assembly CEUI01 (sample SAMEA2622841, study PRJEB7988) | marine metagenome | isolation source: saline water (ENVO:00002010), including
TCAATGACTTTTTTGACTAGAAATATGCCAGATTTGCTAAAAAAAGGCTATCTTGCAATTTATCAAGAGAGAGCTAGACACAGGGCGAGAAAATATATGATTTCACACAGGGGTAAAATAATGATAACTAGGTTCTATAATATATTAGAACAATTAGAAGCAAAAATATAAAAAATGCCAAGAGTAGGAAAAAAGAAATTCCCATACACCAATAAGGGTTTAGCAGATGCAAAAGCTTATGCTAAGAAAAACGATTTACCAATAATCTATACTGAAGATAATAAACCAAGCATGGCTATTCCAAGTTATGCTGAAGGTGGTGGTGTAAGATTTTATGAAACTCAGTCACCATCAGGTGGTGGTGGGTTAGACCTTCATCAAGCTGAGGCCATGGATTGGTCAGGTGGTGCAAGAAATACAGAAAAATTTAAAGAAAAGCATAAAGAAAAAAAGATAAGCGAACTTGATAATACAACTGATGAAACTATTGAGGAAACGAATACATGTCCAGAGGGGCAAAAGCCAGATGGTCAAGGAGGTTGTATCCCAATAGTAGAAGAAGAAGGTGATGAAACTGGGGGAGAAACTGGAGATGAAACTGGGGGAGAAACAGGTGGAGAAACAGGAGGAGAAACAGGAGATGAGACTGGTGGCGAGACAGGAGATGAGACTGGTGGTGAGACTGGTGGTGAAACAGGAGGTGAGACAGGCGATGAAACAGGAGGGGTTACTAATGAAACAGGAGGGGTTACTAATGAAACTGGAGGAGCTACTGATAATGAAGGTGCGAGAAGCAGCGAGTATGTTCCACAAACAATTAGTAGAAGAGACATGGAAACAGATATAACTCCACAGTCTTCTATGCGTAGAGAAGAATATGTTCCTCAGTCTACATTTGGTCCAGGAGAAAATCCTAACATTGGAAGAGGAGAGGGTGATTATAGTCATGAAAAAAAGAACTTAATTCCTCAAGCTAAGAAGGCTGGTATAGGATTAGGTGGTTCAGGAGCAGGTGATGGTGGCCAAACATTAGGTGATTTAGGTGGAGGTGAAGGTTTTGGTAGTAAGTTAAAGGGGGATGGTGAGAGTCTTGCAGACAAGATAAAAGATAAAACCTCTGGAGGTGGAGGAGGAAATAACCCACTTGAGGCTATAAAAGAAAAGGCTGAAGAGGTAACAGATGAGGTCTCAGCTAAAAAAGGTGCTGTAATAAAGGTTAATAAGAAGAATGGTAATAATACTCAAGATGCTAATTATGTTTTTAGCGATGAATATAAAAGAGACATGAAGGAGTGGACAGCAGCTAAAAATCAAGAAACTGTTGACAAAATGGAGTTTAACAAAGTATTTCCTATGATGAGAAAATCATATGGTCCTGACCACACATTTAAATGGAGAGGTAAGATGTACACCACTGAAACAAAAGATGACCAAACAAATAAAGGTAAAATGCATAAAGGTGGTAAGGTAAGAGTTAATAAAAAATCAGGAAAAAAAGCACAAGGAGTGGCTATCATTATAGCTATGGGTAAACCTAAAATTAATAGAAAGAAAAAATAATAAAAATGAAAAAAAATAATACATCATACACATTAACACAGGATGATATAAGAATTTTACAACAAAATCCTTGGATGTGGGAAGGTATGGGTGATTCATTAGAGTCAACATCAGGCAGTGGTTGGTTAATTAAAGATATACTTGGACCACATGCTAGGCCTAATAAAAATGTGCAAGTAATCACAGATGGTAGTGGTAAAAAAATATTAAGCTGGAGAGGTTATAGATTTGTTATACCTCAAGACAGTAATCTTTACAATGAACTTGGACCAAATCTTGTTGCTAATCAAGAGAATAGAACTAGAGAGGCTAATCTTAGAAAAAAAGAGGTTGTTGAAGCTGGACCTATAACAGGTGGTAAGGTTGTTGATGAAACGATTTCAATAAAACCTAAAAAGATTAATACTGTAACTCCTCAAGATAACGAACCACAAAAATTACCTCCTCGACCAGAACCAGTAGTGGTTGATAGCACAACGACTAATATTAATAATGATGGTGAAACTGTACCTGACAGAGAGGATAGAGAATATATTCCACAAACTAGAAGAAACGATGAGGACATGATTCCACAAAGTAGAAGAGACTACTACGCTGGTGGTACTGTAGAGTCTTTTAGAAGACGTAGAGGTATGGGGTATAACCCTGATGCATATTACAGCAGAAGAGGTGGAGTTAACGAAGGTTGGGGTTTAAGAACAAATGAAATGTCTGATGTGCAAAGAGATAATAGAAGACAGGTTTCTGCAGAACATGATAGAAAAAGAGGAACAACTAGAACTTACGATGACCAAAATAGACTGGTTCGTACTAATAAACGAGGCAAGGTTGTTGGTGGGACTAGAGAGCAAAGACTAGCTAGGAATAGAAAAAATGCACAACAAAATCAAAACACTGGATTGACTATTCCTAATGAAAGCATTCAACAAAAGAATGTACCAACAGTAGGTAAAACTCGTAAAACTGAAGCAACACGAAAACCATTAGGGGGTGATGAAAAAGTTTATCAAGGTGGGACTTTGGATGAGGTTACAGTTACTGCTAAAAGACCAGTACCAAATCCTGACAAAAGGTCTTACTGGGTTGGTGGAAAGCAAATAACAAAAGAAGAGCACGATAAGTTAACTGCAGGAAGTAAACCAAAACCAAGGTCAGAGTGGGTTACAGCAAGTAGTCCTGATAAATCTTATAAAAATATAACTAAAGATATGTCAGACGCAGATAGAAAAAGATTTTACCCAAATGTGAAACCTGATAAAGAAGGAGAAAGGCAAGCTAAAAAGGGTGCTATTGTAAAACCAAATAAAAATAATGAAACCATGAAAAATAAAACTAAACCTAGAAAACTTTCTAGATTTGAGAGAAGATTTAAAAAAGCTAGGGAAAAGGGTAAAGAAACATTTAAGTATAGAAAAAGAAGATTTGACTTAACTGAAAAGAGAGGGGTATATCATACAGGACTTAAAACTGAAGAAGGAGGCAAAAAGCCTGCTGATAAAGAAGAAAGAAGAGCTGATACAATTCCCAATGATGGTGATAGAGGCAAGGAGGGTACAAAGAGACCAGTAGATATAGGTACAGGAGGTCAAGGAACTGGAACTGATTATGACGATGGAGGTGTTACTAAAGGTAATTATGGTGGTGGCTCAGATACACCACAAGTTGTAAGAGATAAGGAAATTACGTATGATAGAAGTTGGATTAGAAAACCAAAAAAACAATCTTCTAGCAATAATGATACTAACGATTCTAATGAAACGAATGACACTAATGTTACAAACGATTCTCAACAAACAGAAAAGCTAACTAAGCAAGAGAAGTTTTACAGAAGACAACAAAGAAGAGAAGAAAGAGAAGCTAATAGATTAAAAAAGAAAGAAGAAAGGTTAGCTAGAAGAAAGTACAGAAAAGAGGCTAGACAGTATAGAAGAACAATGAGAAGAAAAGCTAGACAGGAAAGAAGAGAAGCTGCAGGCCATAAGTTTACAGGTGGTAGAAGAATTTCTCCAAGAAGATGGTGGAAAAACCTTAGAGATAAGCTTGGTATAGGTGCACCTGGTAGAGGTAATTTGAGAGATTGGGACTCACCAACATCTTTTCCTACAACAAGAAAAGAAATGCCTGTAAGAACATATAAGGATGGAGGTAAACCAAAATCAGCTCAGTATATGTCTTATGATGATATGGTAAAAGACCCAAAGTATCAAAAAGCTTCAAAGAGTAAAGATTATTCTAATTTTACCTATTGGGAAGAAACTCAAGGTTATCCTGGTGGACCAAAAACTAAACAAGTCATGAATAAAGAATTTAATCCTAAAATGAAGCCATCAAATATGAAAGGTGGAGGAAAGGTAGCAAAAAGAAAATATCTTGGTGGTGGTAAAGTAAAAAAATACTCTAATGGGGGAAATATTCCTGACATGACCAAGAAAAATCTTACAATGAGTGATTATAAAAAGTTTTTAGATGCTAGAGATAGAGATGCAGCAAATCTTAAAAGAATAAATGAATACAATGTTAAGAATAAGGTGGATGGCAAAACAACTCGTAAGATGGTTGACTCTAAAAACCTTAAACCTGGTGACTCTTGGAAGCAGTCATGGAAAAGCCCAAAAAAACCAAATAACAAGCAATTAGTTAGAATGCTTATGAAAAAAGGAGGAAGAACTTTGTTAAAAAGGCTAGGTTGGTTAGGTGCTGCAATAACTGCTGCTCAGGGTCTAGGTATTATTTATGAAGGTAGAAAAAATCTAATGCCATCTTTAAAAGATAGAGCAGAAAAGAATCCTAACTTTGGTAGAAAAATATAAAAAATGAAAGAATTATCAGAAGACTCAAAATTTGAGATAAGTGCTAAAACTTTAGGTGGTATAGCTTTTTTAATAGCCACCTTGGTTGGTATGTGGTTTACGCTTCAGGCTGACATTGATGAGGCTAAGCTTTTACCAGAACCCCCAGCACCAGAGGTTACAAAAATGGAATTTGACATGAAGGACCAAATGGTTAGGCAGACTATTATGACTACCCAGGAGGATGTTACTGAGATAAAAGAAGATATTAAGTATCTTAGAGATAAGATAGACTCAATGGATTAATATGAAATATTTAGATTTAAAATTATTACTGTTCTTAGTTATAACTATATTGTTTTCTGCTAAATCTTCTTCACAAGAATTTTTAACAGCAGATAACTTTCAAAATAAAGTAGCAAAAGATATTGTTGCTGTTGAGTTTTGGGTTGAATGGAATAAGACAAATGAGTTCTCTGAATTTGTAGAACTCAATGATTGTGAAAAATATAGAGTAGATATAGGAAAATATCCTGAATTACAAAAAGAATATAATGTAACTTGTATACCTACTGTAATTATATTTGAAAGTGGGGAGGAAAAAGAGAGGTTTAAGGCAAATATAATGTTCGAGTTAGATGCAACAAAAAAGGATGTTCAAAATAGTATAGACAAAATAATGTTAGCAAAATTTAATTAGTTATGAATTGGATAAACTCATGGAAAGCTGGAAATAAAAAAGAAAAATATGGTGTGTCTATAAGGCTTGGCACTATAACTGTATTTGAATTAAAATACTGCCCTTGCAGTATATGTGAAAAAACAAACTGTTCAAGGTTTAGATTTATGATTTTAAACTTTGGTGTAGAAATTTAAAATATGGGAACTTCATTAGCAGGACAAAAAATATCAGCAAAATACCAGTATCTATTAAAGACTGCTGAAGCTGCATTTTCCACATCACTCACCAATATAGAGGATGGGGCAGGAAATGCTAGCGACTTATCTGTGGCAACAAATAAGGTTAAGGTTGGAACAGCATTGGGTATTAACCAATCAGCACCAACCTATAAATTAGATATAAGTGGTACAACATCAGCAGTAAGAGTTGATAATGGAACGAACGCATCTTTCTTAGTTGGTAAAGGTAACACCTATGGTTTTTGTGCTGGTGACTGTAATCCTGCGACAACTGTAGGTGGAGGTTCTGCAGGTAGTACAACAGCTCAAGCAAACAAGAACTATATAGCTATTGACCCAACATTTGCATCAAGTGCAGGTAGAGTAACTATTATGAATGGGGCTTCTTCAGGAACAGGAGCTATAGGTATAGGTGCAGATGCTACAGCAACTGGATTTATAGAATTTGGTGCTTCTAATAAGATTTTTAAATTTACTGCTAAAACAGCAACTCAATCATTTTATGTATATGGAAATGGTGAGTCACAATTAAGTATAGATTCAACTAATAAAAGAGTTGGTTTAGGTGAAGATGTTACCAATCCTGCTCATACTGTTGAAATTAGAGAAACAGGTAGTGCTAAAGCAAATACAGATATATTAGCGATAACAAATAAAACAAATGCTGCTGATATGGATGGAACAGAAGGTAGTATATTATTTAATCAATGGTATTATGACGCTTCTACACCTGCTGTAGCAGATGCAGGTAGAATATCTGTAGGAACTGAAACTGACTGGACTTCTTCAGGGTCTACTCAAGATTCATATATGTCTTTAGAGACTGCTTTGGATGGTACAGTTGCAGAAAAGGTTAGAATAACTAGTGCAGGATATGTTGGTATAAATGCAGCAGTTCCAACATCTCACCTTCACGTTAATGGAAATATTTATGCATCAGGTTCTATAACTGCAGCAAAAGCTATAGTTGAGAGGACAAGGTATCAATTAGAAGAGTATTTTGATAGAAAACCCCAATTAAATGCAACATCTACAATAGACCCAGATGCTAATGACGCAACAGCTTTAGCAGCTTTTGTTAAGGCAAATAGACATTTTGAATTGGCCACAGGTGCTAATGCTGCAGATGCAAATGTTATTTACGATGGTGATAAAGCATGTGTTCAGCTTCAAACAGCAGGGTCACTCAATACTGACTCAATGATAATACAACCTCATACAGATTATTTAACATCGCAATACGCTGGTGCTCAAACAGCTTGGACAGGTATGTTATGGGGAACTGAGGACCAAGTTAGTTGGGAGTGTTCTATAACTACAGATTCTACTATAACTGACTGTATGTATTGGGCAGGTCTTAAATTGACCAACACTAATGTTTACACAACAAACAATGACCAAGCATATTTCTTTTATGACTCTAGTAAAACAATATTATCTCATGCTGGTACAGCCACAACTTGGCATTTTGTTTATAGCAATAATGGAACTCATTATGTAACAAACTTAGGTGTAGTTGTTTCAACAGATGCAACATATCATTTTAAAATAGATATAAATAGTGAGAGAGAAACTTCAGTTTATATAAATGGAGACCAATATGGATTAACAACTATATCAGGTGTTGGTGCAACAGGAGTTTTAGTTGATGGTGGTGGTTCTTCAGTAAGTCTTAGTAATGGGTCATCTCATGTGCTTACTGTTGATGGAACTGATGCTACAACAAAAATAGTGGTAGGAGATGTAATTGTAGATGATGGTTCAAGCCAAGTGTATGGAACAGTTACTGCTGTAACTGCAACAAGTGTAACTATAACTGCTTCTGATACAGTTTCTTTACCTGACAATACGAATATACATATAAATGGGAGAGCTGCAGTTAGTTCAACAACTGATGGTTCAGCATTAAAAGATAATACAAACCTTATACCATATATAGGTATTCTTAAACATACTAACTCAACAGCTAGAGCACTAAGGGTTAGTTATCAAAAAATAAGTAGAGTAATAGGAACATAACAATATAATATATAATGGCAGATTTAACAGTAACAGTAAAAGAGGATGTAAAATTAAATGGACAGCAGTATGGTTCGTCAAAATCATATACTCTAACAGGTGTAACTAATGTTTTTAAAAGAGTTGTAACTTGCACCAGAAATGTTGACACAACTATAGTAAAGTTTGGCCCAGATGATAATACATCAGATGGTGGGTTGAAGATAAGCACAACAAAATATATGAGAATAACTAATTTAAGTCTTACTGAAGATGTTAACTTATCTTTTCAAATAGATACAACAGAGCATGCATCAGATGCTAGCACTGCTGAGGAATCTGCTACATTTTTACTAAAAGCAAAACAAAGTTTTGTTATGGGAACTGCACATGACTCTTTATGTGTTCAAGATACAAATGCTACTATAGAGTTAACTCTACACGATTTGGAGAGTGTTATTGTTGATACACCTGCAGGAGCAGAAGTAGACATAGAAGTTTTTGTTGCTAGCTCTTCTTAATAACTTTGTTCATAACTTTTATAAAGGGCTACTTTTTTAGTAGCTTTTTTTTTCATATATTTATAGAAATTTAATTTAATAGATATGACAACAGAAGACTTAATAATAAAGGTCACAGAAGAAATGAAAGACCTTTTAATCGAAAAAAACAGGGCATATGGAGATAGTGCCACTAATCCATCAAACGTATTCTCATCAGGTTCACCAATAGACTCTTTATGTGCACGTATAGACGATAAGCTTATGCGTATACAAAATAAAGGCATCAATGATAAAACAGAAGATACTGTTTCAGACTTGATAGGATACCTTATTTTATTAAAAGTGGCTATATATAAAGAAAAATATGATGAATTTGATATTATGTCTGATTCCATTAGCTCAGGTGGGTTTTGTAATATTAATGGAACCCCAATAGACAATATGGAAGACTTGAAGGTTCATTATGATATGGTAGATGAAGAAGTCAACGAGAAAAATTAAAAAGATATTAAAAGACTTAGAGTCTTTAAGAGATGAAGCTAGTGTTAAATTTGCTTTTTCCTATATAGAGTTTGGAAAGGATTTAAATAGTTTAGATGCTGATGTTGTCCACAACATAGGTGCAGATTTAGCTTCAGAAACTTTAATGCATATAATAGAGGAAAGGATATTTGAAGACCCATTTAGCCAGCAATCTATTGATGATGTTGTTAAAGAGAGGGAGACAATGGCAAAATTACACATGTTTAATTTATTTAATAAAGGTAAAAAATTTGAAGCATAATGGAATTAATAAATGGAATAATAAGAAAAGTTACAGTAGGTGATATTAAAGATGGTATAACCTATGTTGTTGGTCAGCCTATAATGAGGGGTGCAGCAACTATCACAGCAATAGTTCAGGATGATTTATACTTCTATAAATATAATATATTAAAGTTTAATGTATTTATAAAAATGGAAGATAAAGAAGAATCAGAGATGTGGAAGTCTTTTTTTAAGATAACAGGAGTAGAATACAATTTAAATTACGAAGAAGAATATCAAGTTAATTAATATGAAGATACCAAAAAATTATTTTTTAGTTCAGGTTGAAAAACCATATGATGACACAATTGAATTTAATGGAAGAGAAATTACATTAGATATTAAATTTGACCCATATAAATTTGCTAGACAATATGGTATTGTTTATGAGAATCCAGGATGGCTTCCAGAAGGTTTAGAGTTTGATGTTAAAAAAGGGGATAAAATATATTTTCACCATCTTGTTACAGGAGCTAAACCTGGAGTTACTATAGATAAAAAATTTGAGGATGAGTCTGGGCAGCAACATAAGAGTGCAAATCTTGTAGAGTGGGCAGATGATGAAAATGTGTATAAAGTTCATTGGCAACAGATATATGCTAGAGTTAGAGATGGGGAGCTTAAAATGCTGCATCATTGGAATTTTGTGAAACAAAAGACTGAGTCTGAGGATAGTATAAAAACAAAATCTGGAATCTTTATGAAACCTGAGGTTGAAGATATAACTCTACATGGAAATATAGTATATATGAACGATTGGTTAAAAGACCAGGGTGTTAAGATAGGAGATGAAGTTATATTTTCAGAAAACTCAGAATATGACATGAAAATAGAAGGAGAAAAACTTTTAAGAATGAGAAATGAAGATATATTAGCATTATACAACAATGAAGGAAAGTAATAAATCATATGTACAAAGAACCTTACAGGACCTTATAGACTCTTCTAAAGAGGCTGTAGCAATACTTATAGAAGATATAAGAACACCATTAGACCCTGATTTATCAGATGAGAAAAGAAGGAATGCTATTAAAGCAAAAAAAGAATGTTTTTTAGATGCTCAAGAAATACTTATAGGTATATCTAAATTAGAAGCACAGATAGTAGAGGGAGATTTTAAAGAAGAAAAAGATTTTGAAAAGGGATTAGCAGAGAAATTCGCAAAAAGATAAAATATGTCTAAACAAATTATTCTAAATGTAAGAAGTTTAGGGGACATAATAGAAATCCAAGGATTAAAAATACAACTACCAAAAAAGCCTAAAAAAAAAGATATATTATTTTCTGATAAGAAAAAGGCTGAACAAAGGTGGGTTAGGGAAGAAATGCCCAAAAATTTAAATAGAGATACAGCAGTAGATTATTACGATTATATTGAACGAGAGTTCATAAGAAGAAGAGAGGGATTGTGGTTTATGAATAATGGTGAGGCTACCTACATAACAGGTAGTCATTATATGTTTATACAGTGGTCTAATATAGATGTTGGTTACCCTGATTATAGAGATGCTAATAGAAAGTTTTTTTTATTCTGGGAAGCTTGTAAAATAGACCCAAATTCTATGGGTATGTGTTTCCTTAAAAATAGACGTTCTGGATTCTCATATATGGCTAGTGCTGAGATGGTTAACTTAGCAACACAAACCTACGAGTCTAACTTTGGTTTATTATCTAAAACAGGTTCTGATGCTAAGACAATGTTTACAGACAAGGTTGTTAGGATATATAGAAGGTATCCATTTTTTTTCCAACCTATACAGGATGGTTCCAGTAATCCAAGAGTAGAATTAGCATTTAGGGAACCAGCTAAAAAAATAACAAAGAAAAGTAAATATATACAAAAATCAGATGCTCTTAATACTGTTATTGACTGGAGAAATACAGCAGATAATAGTTATGATGGTATGAAACTAAAACTACTTGTTCATGATGAAGCAGGGAAATGGACAGGCTCTACTTCTATAGCTAAAAACTGGTCAGTAACACAAACATGTCTTCTTCTTGGTAGAAAAATTGTAGGTAAATGTATGATGGGTTCTACTGCTAATAAATTAGAAGATGGTGGTTTAGAATATAAAAATTTATATTATGATTCTGATGTAACAGACAAAGATTTAAATAGAAGAACTAAATCTGGGTTATATTCTTTGTTTATACCTGCAGAAGAAAATCTAGAAGGCTTTATTGATGAGTATGGTTTTTCTGTAACAGAAACTCCTAAAAAACCAGTAATGGGGATGGATGGTGTAAATATAGATGTTGGTTCAAGGGATTATATAAAAAACAGAAGAGATGGGTTAAAGAATAATACTAATGAGCTGTCTGAGTTTAAAAGACAGTTTCCATTTACTTCAGAAGAGGCTTTTAGAAATGACTCATTGTCTAGCGTTTTTGATGTTGAAAGAATATATCAACAAATGGACTATAACGAGGTGACAGAAAATCTAACAACAAAAGGAGATTTTATTTGGAAGAATGGTGTTCAAGATAGTGAAGTTATATGGATACCTAACAATAAGGGGAAGTGGGAGATATGCTGGGTTCCTGATGAAGATAAAAGAAATCTTATAAACGTAAAGTATACTAAAAAAACCCCAGGAAATTCATTAAATCTTGTTGCTGGTTGTGACCCCTATGACCACGACACAACAACAGATGGTAGAAGGTCTAACGCTGCTTGTCATGTTTATCATAAATTCACCATGGATGAGAATGCCCCCTCTCAACAATTTGTCTGCGAATATATTTATAGACCACCTAAAGCAGATATATTTTATGAAGACATGATAAAGCAGTGTGTATTTTATGGATGCCCAATACTTATTGAGAATAATAAAATAGGTATAATAAAGTATTTTGAAAGAAGAGGTTATTATGAATACTTAATGGATAGGCCTGAATCTACTCACACAGATTTTAGTAAGAAACAACAAACAAAGGGTATACCTGGTTCAGGGGTGGCTGTAATTAATGCTCAAGCTGAAGCTGTAGCCACCTATATATATGACCATGTTGGTATAAAACCTGATACAGGAGAGATTGGAAAATGCTATTTTAATAGGCTTTTAGATGACTGGAGTAGGTTCGATATAGGAAATAGAACTAAATTTGATGCAACAATTAGTTCTAGCCTGGCATTATTGGCATCACAAAAATTCGTTAAAATTAAGGAAGAATTGCCAAAATTTGTTAAATTTGTAAAAACTTATAATAATATGGGTAATCTATCTAAAAAAATACGATAAATGGAATTTATAGAAAATGCTTTTGAAAAAATAAAAAAGGTAGGTGGATACCCAAGTCCATTCGCAACACCAGAAGAAAAGGAAAAAAACGAATATGGATTAGCTTATTTCAAAAAAATGTATCATGACTGGAAAGATAATGCTGACATGAAAGTTGACAGCAGAAGGTCTAGGTATGTTAAATCTAGAAGTTACGCACAAGGTTCTCAAAATGTTTCTAAGTATAAAGATTTGTTGGATGCACAAGGAGATACATCATATTTAAATCTAGACTGGACACCAGTAAATATAATTCCTAAATTTGTTGATTTAATAGTTAACGACTTATCTAATCAAGAATATGAAATTGTAGCAAATGCTATAGACCCTATATCAGAGACATTAAGGGAAAGAGATAAGAAATCTCTTTTTGCTAAAATGTTGGTTCATCCAGGAATGAAAGAATTGAGTAAAGCTACTGGATACGATTTACAAAAAAAGGGATATGTCCCCCAAAACCAAGAGGAGTTAGATATTCATATGGCTCTTAACTATAAGCAGTCAACAGAAATAGCTGTAGAAAATGGTATCAAATTTGTTATGGACATTAATAATTATGATGGAATTAAGAAATCAATGATTAGAGACCTAGTTGTTTGTGGTATTGGTGCTTGTAAAACAACTATAGACCCAAACACTGGGGTTAAGATAAAACATGTAGACCCTGCTAATCTAGTTACATCTTACACAAACAATGAAGATTACAGTGATATTCAACACGCTGGAGAAGTGTATACCATAACTATAGGTGAATTAAAAAGAATAGCAGGAGACCAATTGAGTGAGCAGGATTATGAGAAGATAGCAAAAGAGTTTGCAGGAAAAAATCACAATGACCAGATAAGTCCTAATTATGAATCATACATGAATGAGTATCAAGATGAGTTTGAATATGATAAATATAGGGTGACAATAATGGACGCTGAGTTTATGTCTGTTAATCAAATCAAGTATGAAAAAAAGAAAAATGCTTATGGTGGTTATACTGTAACTAAGAAAAAGGGTAAATATAAAAAGCCTAAGAAATCTAAATTTGAAAGAGAACTTATACAAACATCTGTTAAAGTTGTTTATTCAGGAAAATGGATTGTTGGAACTGATTATGTTATAAACTATGGTTTGGCTAAAAACATGATGAGAAATAAATCTAACTTAACAGAAACAAAATTATCATATATTATATATGCACCAGGCACACATAAAATGGTGAATAAGTCAATGGTCGAAAGAATGATTCCATTTGCAGACCAAATACAGCTTGCACATTTAAAACTTCAACAGGTAATAGCAAAAGCTAGACCTAAGGGGGCAGCATTTGAATTAGGCTCATTAGAAAATGTATCTAAAGGTGATGGTGGTTCATTCACCCCTTTAGAGTTGCAGGAAATATATGACCAGACAGGTAATATATATTATAGAACAATGAGTGACACAGGAGAGGCCTCTGGTGCAGTTCCTGTTCAAGAATTAGAGAATGGTATTGGTGGAGATATGGAAAAGCTTATATCTATATATGCTCATAATTTAAATATGATTCGTGATGTGACTGGTGTTAATGAAGCTAGGGAGGGTGCTAAACCACCAAGTGAAGCTTTGGTTGGTGTTCAAAAATTACAAATAATAGCGTCTAATAATGCTACTAAGAATATAAATGATGGTTATTTAAGTATAACAAAGAGGGTCTCTGAGTGTACTGTTATGAGACTACAAGACGTTTTAGAAAGCAAAAAGAAGAAGAAGTCTTATATGAATGCTTTAGGTAAATCAACAGTATCTATGTTTGGGGTTAATAAAGATATATCTTTACATGAGTTTGGAATAACTCTTGATGTAGCACCAGATGAGGAGGAGAAGCAACAGTTAGAAGCTAACCTACAAATGTCTTTAGCTCAAAAGGAAATAAGACTAGAAGATGTTATAACAATAAGAAGAGTTAAAAATGTAAAGCTTGCTAATCAGGTTTTAATGTTTAGAAGAAAGAAGTATCAAGAAGAGGAAGAGAGAAAAGCTAAAGAGGCACAAAAAATGAATGCTGAAATACAGAGACAAGCTAATGAACAACAGTCTCAGTTAAAGATGCAGGAAGTACAAAGCATGGCTCAAGTTGAACAAGCTAAAATAAATTCAAAAGCTCAAGCTGAGTTACAAAGGTTGGAAGCAGAATTTACTTTAAAGAATCAACTAGAAGACATGAATCACCAAAGAAGGATGAAAGAGATTGCTCTTAATAATTCTGGAAAAAAAGATGTAGCTGACGTATCAGGTAAAATAAAATTAGATGCACAAGATAAAGCTGCCTATAATCAATCTAGGTTGGTGGAGCAAAAAAGAGATAGGGCACTGCCTTTAACTGATGTTGTATCAGACCCTAGCATGCCTAAAGCTATGCCTAGGATTATAGAGGAATCAGGTCCAAAAGAAAACCCAATGCCAAATATTTTAAAATAATCGTTGTTTGTTAATAAATTTTAATATATTTGCAAAAAGTAATAACAATTTAATTTAATACAATATGAGTGAAGAAAAACTAGATGTAGCCAGTGAATTTGCAGATTTAACTGGTGCAGATATAGAGATTTCACATGAATCTCAGTCAAATGAAAATAACGAAGATTCTCAATTAGGTAATAATATAATTGATTTGACTGGAGATGTAAGTGAAACAGAACAATCAAAATCGCCTTTGGAAATGGCTATTGAAAGCGAAAGTCCAGAGGAGGTGGTAGAAAGCTCTTTGAAATCAGATTCTCGTACTGATGAGAATGAACCAGAAGTTACCCCTGAGGCCCAGGAAGCACCTGAGGAGCAGGAGTATCGTGAGCCAGATAATGATTCGTATGATAAAACTCTATCTATGTTAAACGAAACGTATAACACAGATTATGATAATTTAGACGATTTATTAGATGACTTAGAAGGCGAGAATAGGCCAGGTTTTGCTAGCGAACAGCTAGAAGAACTTAATAGATTTGTTTCTGAAACAGGAAGGAGTGCACAGGATTACTTTAAAACACAAACTCAGAATTATGACGAAATGTCTGACGCTGAGGTTATAAAGGAATACTTGTCTCTAGAAAACCCAGAACTTAATCAGGAAGAAATAGACCTATTTTACAATAGTACATACAAGCAGGATGAGGATAAATACAGCTCAGAAGAAACCCAGTTGGGAAAAATTCATCTTAAAAGAGATGTCTCTAAAGCAAGAGGTGAGTTGAAAGAACTTCAGGAAGAGTATTGGTCACCAGACGAAACTAGTGACACATATTCTGATGAAGAAATTCAACAAATTGAAAGGCAACATGAGGAATCAAGAGAGGAATTTTATGACCAAATGGATAAGGAGTTAGATAGCATTGAATCTTTAACTTTTCAAATTAATGAAAATGAAAGTTTTGATTATAAACTAACAGAAGAAGATAAACAAGTTGTAGGAGAGGCATTATCTAATTTAGATGATTTTTTCTCTCCATATATGGATGAGCAGGGAAATATAGATAGAGAAAGTTTAGCTTTAGACATGATGGCTATGAAGCTGCAAGGCAATATAGTTAAAAGTGTTGCTAGTCAATACAGGTCTAAAGGTTCTGAACAAGTCCTTAAACAGATTAAGAATCCATCTTTTGAACCTGCTAAAGTAACTGATAACAAGAGTAATAACTCTGTAGATAAACAAATAAGTGACCAAATTTTTGGTGACTCAACTCTATGGGGTTAAAAGTGTATTAAAATAAATTATTAAAAACTTAAAATTATTAAATTATGGCAAGTGTAAGTTTAGGTTCTGGGATGATATTAAATCCAACAAGTGTTGCATTAGCAACCCAGGACAATTACGTAAGTGCTCTAACTACTGCTGCTTTAGCTATGCATAAGCGAGACGTAGACGAGAACTTTGTCAAGAGGTATGGTAATCAAGGTATTACTGGACTTCTTGAATTAGTGGGTGCTAAAAAAGAATGTACCCAAACAAAATTTGAACATTATGAAGAGGCGTTTATTCACAACGTTGTAAAATTATCAACAACAGGAACAGGTTTTTCTGCTAATACTGCATACCACTTTGAGTATACAGAGCAGGACAATACAGACCAGTTAAATGGCGACCAATCTATTGGTTCTAATACTGATACACCAGTGAGAGCTGGAGACATCTTATTAGCTCCTAATGGAGAGTTAGGTTATGTAACTGCTGTTGCTTCTGATGGTGATGTTGATGCTCAAGCATTTGATGGAACTTGGTCTCTAAGTGCTTCTACAGAATATGAATTTGCTATTATAGGTAACATGTGGGCTGAGAATACAGACCAACCTTCATCTTTAATGCCTAGAATCCATACATATACAAATGAATGTATGATTATTAAGGAATCGTTTGAGGTGTCAGGTACTGAAGCTACTAACGTGGTCTATTTTAAAGTAGATAACGAAAAGATGGGTTCAGGTTATTTATGGTACCTAAAAGGTGAGGCTGATACTTATAAAAGATTCTTAGATTATTGTGAGTTGCAATTAATCATGGGTCAAACAAATTCTAATACTGGTATTTCAACTTTAACTTCAACTGAAGGTTTACTTTCTTTCATTGAGAATAAAGGTCAGTCTATGGATTTAGGTTCTGCTTCAATTACTATGGCAGACTTTGACGCTATGGTTAAGTCTTTAGATAAATATAGAGGTGCTAAAGAGATGGCTCTTTACGCTGGTATTGATTTATCTTTA
>CEUI01038074.1_pt1 | contig 16535 bp, 7 predicted proteins | sample 531411 | NCBI WGS metagenome assembly CEUI01 (sample SAMEA2622841, study PRJEB7988) | marine metagenome | isolation source: saline water (ENVO:00002010), including
AGGCCTGCCCATTATTGTATATTTTCTTCGACAATCGAACTTTACCCGCCACCTGACAAGGCATATACTGCAAAGCTAAGACGTAGTACATGGCCTTCGGATCTGACAACAGACGAAAGCAAGTCAGAGTTGGCACAAAAAGATGACCTATTGATAACTCTAACAATTTGTTGGACATTATATCACTTGAATAATATTGAGCGTGGTAATGCTTATTGGGCAATGTTTAAGTCAATGATTAAAGAGGTCATAGATGCCCAAACTACTAAACCTGATTTATATCAGAGTGTCGATTCAATGAAACCTGCGACTAATACATCATATTGGACCGATCCTTTTGTGCGGAGTATAACAAATGGCTAATACGATTACATGGAATGATACAAGTCCTGGGGATACTGATGACGTACAAGAAGGTGCCCAAAGGATAAGAGAGTCTAAGAAAATGATTGCGGAGCGCCTTGCCCGTGATCACTATCTTGGTGTTAACAGTGGAAGTGACCCCAATGCTATGCAAGCCAGTAACGATACTGGTTATCATAGGCGTGTTACTATTAATGAGAATGCAAATGGGTATGCATCGACGGCAACAACCCGTATAGCAACAGTTAATGGTGGCTCCCAAAAAATGTCCGAAATTTACATGGAGAATAATAGCGGGGGTGACGATCAAATATTAAAATATGCCTCAAGTGCCGGCACTACGAAAGAAGTTGTTACTACAACTCAACCTCAATCTCTATCAAATAAAACACTCAGCGCGCCTGTTATACAAAATCCTCAGATTAGCGGAGGCTCTGGTACACTAGATGGAGTTAATATAGGTGCGACTACTCAGGGTAGCGGTAAGTTTACAACTGTTGAATCAACGGGCAATGCTACGTTTGGTAATAGCACATCACCGACTACTTCGTTTAGTCATAGCAGTGCCTTGCCAGATACTATAACCCTAAAAGCTGAAACACCAGGTGCCCGCACTAATGCAGGTGCAGGTAAGATGTATGCAGGTATTACAGGTGAAATTAAAATGTTTGCGAGTGCGACTGCACCGGCTGGGTGGCTAAATTGTGATGGTTCTACGGTATTACGTGCCGATTATCCAGAATTATTTGCTATTATTGGGCATACTTATACTGATTTGACAACCAGTAGTACAAATGGCAGCCAGGTTCCTGACTCTTCTTTGCAGTTTAGATTACCTAATATGCAAGGTCGAATACCTGTTGGGGCTGGCACAGGAGTAAAAACGGGTACTTCAGGAAACCTTGATACATCTAATAATGCACTAACTGCTAGGACAATAGGTAATTATGCAGATGAAGAAGAGACAACTTTAACATCAAGTCAGAGTGGTGTGCCTGCCCATATGCATAAGGTATATCTACGAGATGGTCAGCACAGACATAATTTGATAGGATCTTACCAAACTAGCGGAGAGGCTATCTACGCAGACATACGGCATATGGATGCTTCAGACACCTATACAGCGGGTGGTCAGCCTATACAACTTGCTAGTTCAAACATTACTATACATGACGCAGAAACTGGTGGTAACGCTAATCAAACAGCAGACAATGCTGGCGCTGAAATAAAAGATGCGGCTGATGGCCATACAAATTTTCAGCCTTGCGTAGTCATTAACTACATTATTAAGATTTAATGCAGATACGCAATCTGGTAGTAAACTCAAACCGAGTATTTGTAAATAACTTTGCATCTTTGGATGAATGTTATTCGGAGTTACAGCGTATTGTTGAAATATACGACCAGCGACTTTTAGACTTATTAAATTGGATAGAAAAGCTGACACTGCCTGAATACACTGAAGCACAGAAAGATGCTATTACAGCAACTAATGGCCAAATGATTTATAATAGTACAAACAATCGTATTGAGATTTATCAAAATGGCGGCTGGGTTTATATCACAAACGTATCAAGCTCATAATGGCACAAGCTAACCCAGAAGGGTTTCAGTATAAATTCATAGAGAGCGCAACAGACGGCTTACGCAAAGATATGCGTTCAGATGCCATGCCAGATGGTGCGTCCACTATTGCTAAAAACGTAACTCTGCGTGACGGTATTATGTCTGTTGACAAAGGTTACCAAGAGTTTCTAGGTACTTTTCGTGGCACGCCGCAGGCAATTATTGATGTTGACTACGTTAATGATACTTCTGACCTTATTTTAGTCACAACCGATACTGTGTACGAGCGTATTTCTGGCGAGTGGAATTACGCTATTAACGCAATGGACAAAACAAATGTTGTTGTTACGTCTGCTAGTGCGGATGCCGCTTCGGCACAAAAAGATATAGTTGTAACATCTGCAACAGGTTTTTCTCAGGGTGACCATATCGGAGTACGTTATAAATTGTCCAGCCAAAAAGTAATCTATTCAACAACTAAAGGCGCAACTACTACATATGTTTTAACAGGTGAAATACCGTATGTAGTAGGCAATATTGTCAACGTTACAGGCTATGCACTGTCTACTTATAATGTTACTCAGACGATACTGACTTCTAGTTATGATGCCGATAATGTGCGTACAACTATTACGACAGACTTGAATAGTTCGGGATTTGCCAATACAACAGCTACAAATCCTAAGATAGAGAGAACTGACCAAACTATTGAGTTTAGAACTACCATTGCAAATATAAGCAGTACAACATTTACTTTGGCTGAAGATTTACCTGGAAGAGTTTTAAAAGGTGCTCGTGTTGTAAAAGCAGTTTCACTTTCGGGTGACCTTGACTATATTCCAGATTATGTTTTTGTACCTTCATGGTCTGCTGAGATAAATCCTAGTAATGGCAGCCCCGTAACTGCTATTGTGCCAGGTACTGTTGTCTATACAAATAATATAGATGCGCCTTTGCTTTTTATGAAGAGTAGTAATGGCGTAGCTGTTCGTGAAATAGATTTGACTAATATACGAATAAGCCCATATACTAATGCGGCTAGTGCTATTAGTAATTTCAGAGCCAAGACTGTTGAGCTATTTAACGAGAAGTTGTGTTTTGGCAAAACTTACGAGTCTGGGGTTAATTACACAAATCGACTAAGGATGAGTAAGGCTGGTACATTTGAAGACTTTCGTTCTGACTCAGGCGGTGAAGTATATGACTTGCTTGAAGGTGACAGTAACATACAAGCTATAAAACGACTTCGTAACCTGTTAATAGTATATAAAAGAAGGTCTATTATACGAGGGGATTGGGTTGGGTCAGTTGATGTCTCAACACGTTTTCAGACTACAATAGCTAATGAAGGGGCTATTAGCACTGCTGGAGTTGTTTTAGCTGAAGGTAAGCATTATGTTGTAGGCACAAAAAATATATACGAATATGATGGAGGGCCCGAACTTACTCCTATTGGAGATCCTATAAGAGAGGACTTATTTGTACCTACTAGATTTGCTAATATTAACTTTAAAGAGTTTATACAGTTAGCTTATGACCCTGAATACAGAGAACTTCACTTGTTTTATCCTGAAGGGACTGTAAAGGGCGTGCGTAAAAGTTTTCGGTATCATGAGCAATATAAAGCATGGACTGCAAGAAACTATACGCATTATTTTACAACTTTTAACATGATAAAATCCGTTGAAACACTAACATGGAATGATTTACGGGCCAATTGGTCTTTATACAATCAGCCTTGGACAAGTGCTTTTTATGTTAGTGAGAAACTTCATAGATTTTTCTTGGGTCAAGGTAAACTACTAACAGCAGATGGCCGAGTTTTACCTTCTCCTGTACAGGTTTGGGATCAGAATCAAATAAGAAAAACAGAGGATACTTATACAGTTTATTGGCAGTTTGATACTAAGGACTTTTACTTACCGAATAATTTTATACGAGTTGACTTTTTAGATGTATATGCCTCAGGTGATGACGTATCTTTATGGTGGTCTGCTGATCTTGGCGATCAATGGACTAGAGTGCGGGCGCTAGATCCAAGAGATAACATAGAATCGGAGCGTGTTTATTTAAACCGAACCGCTAAGCGTATACGTTATAGACTAAAAGGGGGAGGTACAAATTTTCAGTTAGGTTGGTTTGGTTTTAACTATATACCCGAGTTTTCATGGTGACACTTCGCAGATCGAACATCGTATGATAGAATTTGAAGGATTTGAATTAGTTAGCCCTGAACAGGCAATACTAGATAAAGAAAGTAGAGTTAGGCCACATATTATAGATACTGTAATGAAGGCTTTCGGTGCTAAGAAAGGTTCAAGCACGACTAAACAGCATGATTTAATAAGTAAGGAGCAAAAAGCGGGTCTTGGAAAAGCTATTACAGGATTAGGTCAGACTACTTATACTGATCCAGGAGCTTACCAGGGGCCAGGCAAATCAGCAGATGATCTTGATGCCTATCGAGCTACAGATGTTAGGTCATTAGGCAAACTACAAGACGAGCGTAGATTGTCTATACAAGGTGTTGAACAGTTACGCAATCAACAGGCACAGTCTGCTATGCAGGTTAGGCCAGATATTGCCGCTTTGCGAAATGTTGCGTCGGAAGCTACTATGCCTTACCAAGCACGTTTGAATCAGACAGTTCGGGAGGCTACTAAAGCACTAGGACAGGCAGAGATTGCAGATGTGCGAGGACGTGCTGGAACAGGTGCATTGTATGGAAGTGCCCGTGAGTTAGCAAAGACTCATATGGGCCAAGATTATGCCAGAACAGTTGGTGAAGCCGCGGCTCGTGCCGTAGAAGAAAGCAATCTGCAACGGATGCAACTCGGCATTCAAGGAGCACAAGCGGCGGGCCAACTTGGCATGACTATGCAACAGCAGAGAGCGCAGGCAGCGGGTCAAATGGGCCAACTTGAGGTGCAGGGTTTAGGATTGACACAGCAAGATCTTGCCGCACGTCGAGGAATTGCGGAGCAAAGTAAACAGTATGGTGCAGGTTATGGCTTACAACAAGCAGGCCTATCGTTCCAAGAAGCACAGGCGCAAAATTTGTTCAATCAACAAACTGCCCAACAACGTAATCAATATAGGTTGGATAGGCTTAAGTCACTTGGTGATTTAAGTTCCCGGAATACAGTAGAAAACATTGTGCATAAGAAGCCGGGAAGTGCAGGCTTATTGCCTGGCTTGATTAGTGCAGGAGCTACTATAGCTGGTGGTATGATGGGTGGTCCAGCCGGAGCACAAATGGGCGCACAGCTAGGCGGAGCAGTAGCCGGAGGACTTTCGCAAGAGTATACAGGTGACGGATCCTTTCAGGGGCAAGGCTTAGCACAGATGGGTGCGGGAATATATGGTGCAATGCAAGCTCCAGGTGGAGGACCTGCAAATGCCGCTCAACTAGGTGAGAGACCTATGGCCTCGGGTGACTATGCTTGGTATCAAGATGATCCTAACGAAGGATGGTTTGACCGATGGCGTATGGGTGGCGCCCAACAGCAGAATTTAGCCCGTAATGAGGCATTATTAGCACGACAAAATTGGGATAATGCTTTTGCAGCTAGGCAACAATATGTAACAGATCAGCTAAGAACTGGTCAGGCATTTAGCCCCTCTCTTTATAACTATATGAGAAGCTCCGGTTATTCAGGAGAAATGGACTAATAACGATAACTTATTATGGCAACAATAGTAGAATACGGCGAAGATCCTAGTATAAAGGCTCTTAGAGAGTCTATTATAAGTGTAGGTCAAAGTGTTGCTGGCGGGATTGCCCGTAATAGAGAGCAACAGAATAGACTTGTAATGGAGGCGCAAAAGCGTGCCCATGAGACTTACATTACGCAAATGGGCATACAGAGCCGTGAAAAGATTTCCAGAGAAGGTCTTGAGGCACAAAGAGAGCGTAATAGAGTGCTTGATAGGCAGCACGAAAAAACATTTGGGTTAAGTCAAAAAAACTACCAGCTTCGTAAAGATGTATTCGAAGATGAAAAACTGCAAAGAGAGATAGATGCCGAGGCTGCCGGAGGTTATGAGTTTATGATGAATAGCTATCTCGACTGGAAATATGATGATAAAGGTAATTTAGCCCCAAGTGCTACGGCAGATCAAATAAAAGTTAATACGCAGTTAATATCTAAAAGCCCTGCAATGCGTGCAAAATGGGCACAATCTAAGCTGGCTTTAAAAGAGATTAAAGACACTATAACGGCACGTATGATGTCGATTAATGGCTTGCTTAAATATGATACGGGTGAGCAAACCGCTCAACTAAAAGCTATATTGCAAGGCGCTGGCGTAACAATGGAAAATGGTCGAGTAGATGCAAGTCAACTTGCTAGATTTGTGCATAGTAAGGAAATGTATGACCAGCTAATAAAAGAAGGCATTGTGTCAGCCGCTAGTGCATCATCAATTCCTCAGCATGTAGCTAAAAGGCAGGAGCGTTATTATGCCGCACAAAATGGCATGACTCGACCAGATGGTACTAATTGGTTGCCTGCATATGACCCAAGATCACCGGGGCAGATAAAAGCAATGGTCGGCTATGAGACTGCGGTAAAGGGCTTTGACACAATTAAGTCAGGGCATAAAGACCGAAAAGATGTAATGGATACACTAAGCGAGGTCAACGAGGGTGTAGACTTTGCCTCTAGCAATAGGAAAAGATTGGTATCTAACTTAGTATATTCAAACTTTAAGCCGTTCATGCAGAGTAGCGGATTTATTTTTAGCAACCCTAGTCAGATAAATACATACATTGAGTCTCAAGTATCGGCTACTTTTGACCATTTAGAACGGAAACTTAAAGATGTAAATCCGAAAGCAGTTACTTCTGAGGATGTTTTCGATACGTTGACAGATAAAGATTTTAATGCAGAATTGGCCAAGTTAGGCATTAAAGCTATTGAAAAGCCTTTGCAGAATTATCAAGAAGCCGCAACACACTGGCTGAGAGAAATACTTAATGGTGATATAGCAGATCAGCACGGGATTCGGCCGAGTATGAGGTTGTTTGCACACTACGTTAGCAACAAGCAAGGGCATGGCTTAAAAGGAAATCACGTTGCCGAGTTGCTTAAGCCAACTGATAAAGAGGCGCGAAAACTGGGCAATATATACAGAAAAGGTACTGGCAATGTAGCTCTTGCAAGCATTACTCAAAGGGAAGAAACGGATAATCAGCTTCCTACTACGCAGATAGATACAAGAAATGCAGATAATACTTTGCAAGGTAACCTAGAAGAAGAGGACGACTTTGACCTAGGAAGAGCGTATAGAAACTGGCAAGATGTTCCGGGTATGAGCCCAAACTTTGACGATGCTATTACGCAAATGAACGCACAAGTACCAGTAGATGTTAGGCTAACCGAAGATGAAGTGTATAATCTTAAAGCATGGTATTCTTTGAACCAAAGTTATGCAAAAGAAGAGGGAGACTGGCAAAATAGGTTAAATTTAGACGCACCTAATGGCATTAATTTAGCTTTAAGAGAAATGCTTGCAACTCAAGGTGGCCGTGCTACAATGGAAAAACTTCATAGAGACACAGGTAAAAATCAAGTGACAAAGTTTGCAAATGCTGTAAGAAAATTCCATGAACTATATATAGCTAGTGCCATAGGTAGTGATCAAGTGCTAGGACCTAATTTTATGTCAGCTAAAAAAGACCAAAGTATGTATAGAATTAATTGGGCTGACTTAAAAAACAGTGCAAATGGTACGTCACTACCTGAAAATGTACGGCAACGCTATAAATATTATCATCAATTACTTGGTGGAAATGACATGGCTTGGCAAATGCTAAATAACATCTTACGCAATAATCATGGAATGTCTGTAGGTGTTAATTATGGCGGATAGATTTGCCGACTATTGGCAAAGCATGAACACGGGCGAGCGTCTTACGCCCAATGAAGCAAATATGACAGAAGCGGAGCATTATCTTATGCCCGTTGAAGGTCCTGGCTTCTTTGAGCGTCAATATGATCGAGTTGTAGCTACTATGGCACAGCCGGGCGATGAGATGGCTCGTACATTGTTTAGAAATCTGGCAGAAATTCCAGAAAACTTTAAGCTCGGGCTAGTCAGATCAAGCTATGATTATCAGGTTGCGGCACAAAATGTTGCCGAGTATGTTGCAGATAAAGTAGGCTTGCCCTTTGACAAGAAGCAAGATTTTCTTGCCGCATCGTTAGAGAAGTATAAAAATATACCGATGCAACCTACTAGCGAAGAGTGGGAAGACCAGTTATTTTATTTGCTTGGTAATCTAGCTCCGGACATTTTGCTTACTTTTACAGGTGGCGGAATTGTCGGGGCCGCGGCTAAGAATGGAGCCCTGGCAGTTGGCATGGGCAAGAAAGCGGGTGCAGTTACTACAATGTTTGGGCGAATAGTAGGAGATACGGCAGCCAATGTTGGTACATTTTTGGCCCATGAAGCAGGGCAGGCAGAGATTGATGGTCGTGAGGCAGATTATGCGGGCGCTGCTAAAGATGCACTTGCAATGTCTGCAATGATGGCTACTATTGGTCGAACTAGCCAGGCACTCGGACTAAAGCGTCGATACGGTGCTGTGCTTACAGGCAGTGCAATGGGAGGAGTTGCGGCAACATCGGGCGCAGATGACAACGCCATAGCGGCAAATGTTATTATGGGTAGCTTGTTTGGACTGGGTGTCTCAAATGGCAAAACAGGGCCAGTTGACATTACGAAGTGGGTTGTGGCCCAAAAACGTATGGGCAGACCCGTTGACTTTAAGAGCTATTTGAAAGAATTTCAGCCAGTCAAGTATAATGCACTGTATGTTGACGAGGTTAATAAAGATGCCATGGTGCATAAGACTGGGGTCGATCAGCTCGATCCTAAGTTTCTTAGCCCAAGGGATAATTTCATGCTGTTTTTAAGAGCCGCTAGTGGTAAAGATGTGTTTGGCTACAGTGATGACCAGCTTATTCATTTAATGGCTGATGTAGCAGAGCAGACAGGTGGGCAGTACAGCATGATGCCTGGCACGAAGATCAGTCCGAACGAACGGCTGATACCTAGCTTTGCCAGAGAAGAGACATTGCAGAATGCCAAGATTGTAATGGACTCGATTAATGAGACTAACAAAGTCTGGTTGAACGATCATCCTAACTATAATTCTTGGTATACAAATGCAGACTGGAAAGCACGGAAGCCGGCACATAGAAAGACGCTTACAAGAGCCGTTGAAGAAGAGGGCAAAAACTACGATATGCTTGGTGACCCAGTTATTAAGACTGATGTTGAGGGCAATGTGGCGTTTAATGGCAAAACAGGCTTGAAACTGCATGAGCTTAGTAAGCGTGAAGTTAAAGAACTGTTTGGCTTTGCAGAGAAAGTTAAGCCTAACACAGATGCCGCACGATGGAATGAAGGGCTGTTTAAGTTACACAGACAGGCTATTGAAGGGTCTGCTAAGAACTTTGAGGCAGGTAACAAGAAAACATATCCGCACATGGGTGCATTGATTGACTATGATATGTTTCCTGAATATGGGTATATTCACCGTGCTACAAAGTTTAGAGAGGCGGCAAATACTATTGATGACTTTGCAGGCAAAACTGCCGAGCTAAAAGAAAAAGTCATAGAGACAAAGAATGCAGGAAATGCCGCACTTGACTGGGCAGAAGCTGAGACTAAGCAGGGCATTGTCGATACTTTGTATAGAGGTTTAGTTGCTACTGAAGGGAGACTATACAATAAGCTAGAAAAAGAAAATGCATTAAATGTAAGAAACGCCCATCAGTTACGTTATACTATTAAAGATAAAGTGGCAGCACGTTTCGATGAGCTTGACCAGCATATGGAATGGCATAATTGGGACAAAGATTACAGGGCATGGTTTGACTTATATTACAAGTTAGAGACTGAGCCAGACTTCGCACAACGAAGAGGGGCGTTTCCCGAAGTAGCACGCCAGATGTGGGAGGGTGTAGAGGCCCCGCAAGCTGAGGTGATAAAGCACTATGTTCTGGAAAATGTCAAGAACTATGCAGGAGGTAAAGACCTATTCCTAAAGCGTATTGATTCTGTCAAGCACGAATTTTCCAAAGTCTTTGACGAAATGCTAGATCAGAAGTTAATTAGCCAAAAGACATGGGATAGGCTGCAACAGTTTAAGTATATTCCGCAGAAGACTATTGAGGAAATACGAGACAATGCGTACTTTTTCAATATCGGTATGCGCCGTACAACCGGTGGTGAGCTTGATCTAGTTAGTTCGGAAGCAAAGTTTATAAAGAATTTGTCAGAGTTTGCAGGCAAGAATCAGTTTATTGACACAGAGTATTTGCTGAAAAACCACATGGCTATGCTTCAGCATAAGATTGCCAAAAACTCGTTCTTGCTTGAGGCGTCTAAGATGCCTGTGAACGATATGTTTAAGACACAGAAGCCTGGCGCTAAAGACAAGAAAAAGGCAAACTATCAGCAATATACATTTGTTGAAGATGGTAAAGAAAAGACTATATGGGTTGAGGGACGTATAGCCAACTTGCTTGAAAAACAAGATATATTCTCAGATCAGTCTAGCCGTCATTGGATGGGGTGGCTGTCAGGTGCCCATGCAATACGTTTGACTGCGGTTGGCGTAAACCCAATCTTTGCAATGGCAACTCATCCTCTTGACATCTTGCATACGTTTACGCACCACAGAGCGTTGAGCAAATTTGCACCTAAGATGTTATGGGACTTTGAGGTATATAACAAAGAACGTGGCTTTCTTCCATTCTTGCAGAATTTTAAATCAGCATGGACCAAAGACAAAGTATTTCGTGACTATGTTGAAAATAATGGCACAACTGCTACACTCATCTCACATATTAGTAATCAGGAGCTAATACGAGGTGCCAGGCAGGGCATGGTTGAAGGCCGCGTTAGCAACAGTTATGCAAGGTCGTATAATAATTTCTTAGAGTTTTTTGGTAAGTTTGGTCATTCTATGGAAATTGCTACTAGAATGACCGAAGTCGATATGTTAATGAGTACAGGTAAGTTTGGCAATAAAGCAGAGGCAACGGCTGAATCGCTGAGAAGATTGAACTATCATCGCCGTGGCTATGCTATGAAGTTTATCGATACAGTTATACCATTTGCAAACTCTGCGGCACAGATATTGGCATCTAATACAAGCGAGTTAAAGAATATTAAGAACGCAGGCAGGACAATGGCTATTATGGGCCAGGTAACATTCGGTCTTGCAATGCATCGTGCCATGATGGAAGAAGAATATCCCGGCTTTTATCAAGACATACCCTGGGAAGATCGTATGCGATACTGGATTATTCCTACACCTATGACAACAGTTGATAGTGAGTCAGGGGAAAATAGGAAAGTCTACTTTAAGATAAAGAAAGCATACAATCCGTACTTTGGTCTAATGGATGCTGTTGCTACTGCCGCTATGGATAAACACTATTATGGTACTGACGGCATGCCTCCGCTAGACTACTTGACTATGGCTTACGATGCAATTAAGGTAAGTACACCTGCCGAACTGCGAAGCATTATACCACCTGCGGCAAATGCACTCGGTGCTCTTGGTTACAATACAGATTTGACGGGCAGACCAGTATACAAAGGGCCAGAAGTTGAGCTTAAAGATGAGATAAATACAAAGTTAACCGGTGGTCGTGAGACACATGGTGCTTTTATTCGACTTGGAGAGTTGACAGGGGGCAGCCCTGCAAGAATGCAAGAGGCAGCAGGGTCGTATTTTGCGGCGAATCCGCTGAGTTACTTTGTAGGTGTGCCTTTTGAAATACCTACTGAGACACAAAAAAGTGCGGTTGATAATATGATGAAGTTTGCCGGCTCTCGTAGATTCATGGGTGCTACACGGCCAGGATGGAGAGACTGGAAAGCCGGGGAAAAATTTGCAAAGCAGGCAGGAAGCATTGAAAGAAAAAACTTGACAAGTCAAGTGGAAGGTGCTATTCTTAGGTTTCATGCTAATGAAATTACGCCTAGGCAGATGTATTTAGAGATTACATCGGCTACACAAGATGACAAAGAAAGCCAGCTTAAAGCAATAGCACTTGGCAAACGTGAAATAAAAAGTAGAGAATACCTCAACAAACTTCTTAAGGTACACGGAGAAGCTGAAGTATATGATAATATACCTACGCACATCTGGTGGGCCATGCTTAGAAATAATCCAAGAGGTCAACAACGGGCTGAGATGTATTACAATGAGTGGATACAGCTTGATCCATTTTGGCGAGAAGAGCTAAAAAAGTTGGCGGCCTATGGTGGCTATTTTAAAGATCCTTATTTTGTTCAAGCACTTCAAAAGTTAAAACGTAAAGGAGATAAATTATGAGTGCAATGACTAATTACCTAGAAGGTGCATTGATTGACCATCTTTTTAGGGCAACATTATATTCACAAACAGGTACTTGGCATATTGCCTTACTTACATCGGCTTATGATGAAGCTAGTGCAGGCGGGGCTGAAGTTAGTACATCTGGGACTGGATATGCTAGAATAGGTGTTACTCGGAATTCAAGTTCCTGGACAAAAACATTAGCTACAAATACCTACTCAGTTGCTAATACTAATATCATAACATTTGGTACCCCAAGTGCCAACTGGGGTTCTATTACTCATGTAGGTTTATTTGATGCTTCTACGAGTGGCAACCTTGTTTTGCAGGCCCAGTTACAATTTGCAAAGACTGTAAATAATGGGGATCCGGCACCTAAGTTTAACGCTGGCGAATTGAAATTCACCTTTGATTGATACTAGACTATGGCAAATCCTAATCCGACTACAGAGGTATTCCCACAAATTGACGCACGTCTGGATGTAGACGGGAGTACGTGGAATTTAAATTCTATTACTAATGAGTCTGTTGCTTTAGTTGCTACTACGGCAGCTAGTGGTACGGCTTATAAAATAGGATACTTGGCTGAACGCCCTGCTCAGGCTAACTTTGCCTCAAGTAATGCAGCACCTGCTATCAGTGGGTACACGCTTGTTGCAACTGTGGCTGCTGTAGATAGTGCGTCCAAGTTTTATGTAGACTATGATCGTGCTTTTATCATTACAGCCAGTAGTGTGTCAGGACCTGTGAGTGTTACTTATAGTGGCATAGGATCTGTAGTTAGAAGCCGAGAGATAAACAATATACATTTTGGGCATAACTATCTCGGGCCTAAGAGTAGTGCGCCTTCACTAGACAATGAAGGTAATGCTTTGGCAGCTGGTGATCAGTATTATAATACTACTGACAACAAGATGTATATACGAACTACTGCAAATGAGTGGAAGGATCTTTCCACAGTAGCTTCGGGCAATACTATTACATCAGCTGATGGAAGCAACCTTACGCTTACTACTGTAGCTGATGGTGAGCATGTAGTCATTAATAGTACAACTGGTACATCTGGTAATACTATTTTGTTGCCAAAAGTAAGAGCATCCACGAACAACTTTGTTCTTGCGATGGACAACATTTCTACTGGTTCAACCGCATGGCAAGCAGTATCAGTCGCACCAACGATTACTGCTGTATCTGGGGAGTTGAATACTTATGAAAACAGTACAGAAGATGGCGGAACCCTTACCTTAACAGGAACCGATTTTGGGACAGATGCTTCTTCTATAAATAGTATTAAGATTATGAAATCGGATGGTACTAATGAGGTAACAGCATCATCTTTTGGGACACCAACAAACACAGGCATTCCTAATATTGTATTTAACGGATCTGAGACAAACTACAACACGTTTCCTGCTGACACCACTTGGTATATAGAAGTTACTAAATCATCTTTAACATCAAACAGATTTTCTTCAGGCAAGAGTTTTACTAAAGATCCTACTATATCAGCGATCACTCAGAGTGTTGCAAGTGATGATTATAATTCTGCATTTACTGGAACCAGCGGTCATTTTGGTAGTTATGGAGGTCAGGTTGCTGGTGGAGCGCAGAATTCTAACACAAAACTATTGCTGAATTTTGACAGGGGTGGTGGAACGGACATAGAAGACAGTTCCAACACTGGTGACGATGGGCATAAAGTCACGGCAAATGATGCAGTTATCAAGGCATCACCTTTTGGGGATGGGAAGTCAGCGATGTACTTTGATGGGACGACTGATTATTTGACCATACTAGACAGTGAGGATTTTAACTTTGGTAGTGAGAATTTTACAATTGAATGCTGGGTCTATCCAGAACCACAGGATTACTGCTTGATATTTAACCAATCGAATAATAATGATGACGATCTTTTTGAGTTAAGTTTAGAAACCTATGGAAACCCTAAGTTTCGGTTTAAGTCGGGGGGAACCACGCATGTAACATGCACTGCTTCTGGCAACCCAGTATCTGATTACACATGGCATCATCTTGCAGTAGTTAGAAATGGGAATACTTTTTCTTTTTATATAGATGGTGTATTAGAAGCGTCCGATACTTCTTATACTGGAAGTGTTCCTAATTATACTGATGGGTTTAAGATTGGAGCACGACAATCTGGTGGGACTCACTACAGTTTTCACAAGGGGTACATAGATGATTTTCGCATCGTCAAAGGCTCTGCCGTTTACACAGGCGATTTCGATGTCCCAACCAGCCGACTGACAGCAATTACGAATACCAAGTTGCTGATTCATAGTGATCAAGAAGATGATGCTTCAGATTCAAATCATGTTATAACAAGAATTGGTACTTGTGGAGAAACCACAGCACAAACAGCTTATACTGGAGGAAATGGTAGTTTCTCTTTTGATGGGGATAGTGATTATATCCAAGTTAATCGAGGGGGTGGTGGTACGGATTTTAATTTTGGTACTGGTGACTTTACAATAGAGGCTCATGTTCGTAGAGGAGCATCAGCTTCTGCTACTGAGGCTATATTTGCTAGGCAGGAATCCAGTGATTCTGAATGGTATCTAAGGTTTGAAACGGGAGGAATAAATTATTGGGTTACAGATAGCCCCTCAAGTGACCATACAGCTTCGTTTACTTTTACCAATGAAACTTGGTATCACATCGCAGTAGTGAGGGCAAGTGGAGTTACAAAGCTTTATGTAAATGGGTCTTCCCTTACCCTTAGTCAAGCAATTGTTAATTATGATTATGATAGTGGAGGTGAATTCCAAATAGGTGCTAGAGATGCAAGCGGATTCACTCAGCATTTTGACGGTCATATAGAGGATATTAGGGTATGTAAAGGACTAGCGGTTTACACTGATGATTTCACTAAACCAAGTGGCCCTTTAACCACAACATGGTCAGAAACAGGATCGGGCACACCCACTAGCAATGGTGGTTATACTTCACTTACAGGTGTAGCAACCAATTCAGACGCTTCCAAAGTCAAACTTTTACTTCACGGAGATGGTGGAAAGTTTACCGATAGTTCTGATGGTGCATCCAATCAATCAACCGCACACACCATAACCCCAACAGGCGCATACCACTCACAAGCCCACGGAGGAATCGCCACTGCTATGGCATGGCCTGCAAGCAAGAAGGCAACTGGAAGTGCTGGGGTTTATTTTGATGGTTCGAGTGATTATATCGAAGTTACAACACCCCCTGCTTGTATGACTACCGAGGACGTAGATACTACAATTGAATTCTGGTTTTATTACAGAACACCGACTGCTGATGCTTCAATAGTTAGATCAAAAACGTGTGACTCTACTTCTGTTGATTATAATTTTCGATTTTTCTTAAATACTTCTGGCGGTTTGGAAGCCTTCCATAAGAATGGTACAGGGTATGTTTCTGGGACTAGCACTTATCATATCGCTAATTTTCAGTCTAACTATGGCCCAAATCAATGGTGGCACTGGGCTTGTGTTCATGATGGAGATGATGGACATATGAAGCTTTATATTAATGGGAAATATGTCGCTTCAGATAATGCAACAAATCAAAATTCTTGGAATGCGCAGTTGACTCATTCTAATTCAGGATTAGCTTTTGGAGGAGGTGCTAATAAAGAAGGCTCAATGGACGGATATATAGATCAAATAAGAATTTCAGATACGATGCGATATTCTGGGACAGATGCTACAAGTTTTTGGTCTACGACAAATGGTTTTTCTGGATCTGCTCCCACCAAAATCTACGGAGCCTACGGCCCCGATAATCCAAGCATAGGGTCAATTGAAATCACAACAGCAACCGATGACGATGTTAATGTAACCTATAGTTTCCAAGGATCTACAGAAGACAATGCGAGTGTACTTGGGAGTTCTAGTGATTTGGCTATTGCGAGTGATACTACCGGTGCTAATAAAAAGAAAGGTACACTAACAGGAACACTTCAAGGAACTGCTGGCACAGTTACCAACCTACGCATTCAGGCAAAAGCCAACAATGATGCAAATCGTCTTGTTGAAGTTAATGAGACTTCAGGCGTTGGAGCAGTTAGTTTTACTAAAGTAAGTAGTGGGAAGCCGACATTATTCAACGCACGGAGGTTTATAGGTACAGGTGCAGATAGGGATATAAACGGACTAGGTTTCAAACCTGATATGGTTTGGATGAAGTATCGTAAAGAAACAGCAGGAACTCAATCCCATATGCTTTATGATTCATTAAGGGG
>CEUI01020821.1_pt1 | contig 16513 bp, 23 predicted proteins | sample 531411 | NCBI WGS metagenome assembly CEUI01 (sample SAMEA2622841, study PRJEB7988) | marine metagenome | isolation source: saline water (ENVO:00002010), including
GGTTCAAAGTGATTATAGTTATTGATTATCCACATGATTCACCTCTATTTCCACGCAATGCAGTGGTAATCCGCTGATGCGTTTACGTGGGCATTTCCGCTATTAACTTGCAGTGTTGTACCGTTCAGCCTGACGTCCGAACTTAAATCAGAACCGGCCGTCATGTTTATTGCGAAAGCCGCCGCCGAACCGTTCGCCGTAAGAACCAGAACTGGCGACCCAGTAGACGTCTCCCTTTGAACTATGCACGCCGTTGGGCTGAAGCCAAATGTGTACTTGGTCTCCCAGCTCGGGGCGGCACCATCCCCAGTATATGACCCATGCTCAAAGCTGGGTCCTGTTGTCCATTCCGGGGCGGTGGCTCCACTGTTGACCTGCAGAATTTGCCCGGCCGTCCCTATCCCCAGCTTGGAGAATGTGGTGGAAGCACTTGCATAGACAAGGTCTCCAGTTGTGTAGCTGGATAAGTCCAGCCCTCCATGATCGACGTCAATGGTTCCCGAACTTGCATTAACGGCAGCGATGGCGTTTGTTTGCATCCGAGCCGTAGCAATGTCCCCAGATCCAGCGTTGATGGCGGCTACTACATTGGTCTGCATCCGGGCTGTGGCGATAGATCCGGAGGAGATTTGCGAAGCGGCTATAGTGCAATTCTGGATAGCAAACCCATCAAGAGTGGCCGCAGTCCCTATCACACGCAGGTACCCCCGTTCCACACCGCCGCCGTCTATAAAAGTCAAGCGGGCCTCGTCAGTTCCGACAGCCATCAGGTGCAATTTGGCGGATTGTACTGACGTATCATACCTAGCCCCAATAAGCGCTGGACCACCACCATCCACAGCGGCCCGGATGGACCATTGACCATCCTCAAGCCACAGGTACTTCGTGTTTACCGTGTCGGCTAATTGGATCTTGGAGTTGGTAATGTCAAAATAATCCGTTGATGATCCTATGAATCCAGCCTGTGCGTTTACCGTAAACGTGCCCCCGACAAACTCCACCTTGTTGTTTGCGTCGCACTGAAACAGGAAATTCCCGCTGCTGTCGATATAGACCGTGGGAGTGCCGGAATTGATATACCCCATGAAACTGGACGTCATTATCAGGCCCGTATAAGCCTCGTGAGAGTCTCCGAACCGGCCGGGAACACTCGTTAGACTGCTTACCCAGTCCGCCCCGTTGGTCGCGTTCAGGTCCCCTGTATATCCAAGCCCGGCAATAGTGACCTGACCACTTCCAGCGTTTGTCAGGGTGCCGTTGGAGTTGATCGAAATGTACGATACATCTACTGTGCCGTTGGCGTTTATCTCATTGATAATGTCGTCAGCGGCGGACAGGCCGATAGAACTGTCTCCATCCAGCAGGTTCAGGAAGTCCATCAGGGCGTTGGACATTTTGGAGGCCCAGTCTCTCAGCTCGGCCAACTGTTGCTCCGGGCTTCCAAACTCGTAGGGAGGACCCGGAATGATGTCTTCAGGTTTTATTCCTAACGGGCTGGTCATTTTTCCTCGTCCATCCTCTCCAGCTCAATCCGGATACTTCCAAGTTTCAGCTTCTCTCCTGACACGGCGTTCCGGAACTGGAACTTTGCCATGTAACCGCTCAGGTTGAAGTTGGCTTTATACAGATCCCACCCACTTGTCAGGGTGACAGTCTTCTCTGTCCAGCCGCTATCCGGGTCGGTGTTGTCGTCCGGGCTGTAGCCCACAACCACCGTGGAAGCCGCTCCGTCGCCGGACGCCTCGAAATACACATTGATCCCGGCATACTTGTGCTTCAGGTCGATCAGGAAGTCTTTGGTCTGTACGTAGGCGTCGATGGCTGTGCCTGCATCGTTCGCGGTATTGTAGTCCCACTGGTACAGGGTTCCGGAACCCACCCCGGCCAGATAAGGGATGTTCTCGTACCCGCCGGTCACCCCGTCCGCTTTCAGGTACTCGGCAAATGCCTGAAAAGCGTGTTGCGTGTTGAACTTGAACCAGCGACGGGTCCTAAAGAAGTAGACGTAGATAATGTCCGGGTCCGTCGTGTCTACTGGAATGACAAACCCGACCGCGTTCAGGTCCCTGAAGTACACCCCAAAGCTGCGATTCCGACGCCTGTAGGTAGAGAACGTCTTGTCGATGTCGTTGAAGAACTCCTCCTTGATGGGATCTCCAATGGGCCGCAGATCCCGGCCGCCGAAGTACTCGTATATCTGTCGGTTGTTGCCCACAAAGTAGTGAGCGTCCCCCGTGTTCACCAGCAGCCTGACTGAGTACAAACCGACTTCGGGGACCATCGTATCGAACCGGAACGGGGCAGAGGAGTCATTGGTGATGTTCTGGCTGATTATGGAATGTTCCATGTAGACATAAGCCGTATTACGCAGCAGCTCGGCTCGGACAATGGCCCCGGCTCCCGTTCTCAGGTCACCAAATGCCGTAGATGACCAGTCGCCTGCAACCGTGAACGATCCCTGAGCGGACCATTGAATCCGTGTCGGCATCAGTTTGTCGCCGCTGGAATCCCAGACGATGTTGTACAGGCAAAGCCGGTTACCGTACTCCAGCATCCATTTGCAGCGGTGGTAGGTTGCAGATGTGTTGTAACCGGTAGCCCCCCCCAGTATGGTAACGCCTGATGCCCCGGACGCTTCTGCGTCATTGACATAATGCACACGGCCGGCAACATCCCCTTGCTCAGGGTCTTCTGGGTTTGTGTTTTGCTGCAGAAAGCAGAGATAGGTTTTCAGGTCGCTCAGGCGAACGATCTCGGTTGTACACCAGTAATGGTCCGTTCCCGTCTGTTTGCCAGACGGGTCGCCGCCGCTGTCAGCCCTCGTCCAGTTACCCCCGTAGGATGCAGACCACTTGATGTCGTCCTGCTCGAAGGCCCACATACGCTTTTTGGCCCCGTTCTGCTCGTAGTAATAGTGCAGGTGCTGGATCTGGGCGTCAGGCGGAGTACTCCCGCCGGCAGCAGCGTACCCCGTCCGCTTGGTCAGAACGCCCTTGTCCACAATGAAGTTCTGTATTTTGGGTGATTCGCTGACGTCGATCAGGTTCCGCGGCAGACCGGTATTCAGCCCACCGTGCAGCCCCGGTATCAGGATGAGATCCATATTTCCGCCGGCCCGGCTCATAGCGTCTCCTACGGCCCGAAGTCGGCCACTGCGTCAGCTGTCTCGTAAGTGCCTTCCTGCTCCATACGGGTCGCCACAAGCAACTGGGCGTGTGCCTCCATCCGTGCCCCGTTCTCAAACTTCCGCATGGCCCGGTACGCGACCGCCAGTGCCATGTGGATGATCTGCTCGTTGAAATTTGTCAGGACCGGGGTTTCCGTGGTGGCAATGTCGCCCGGCATCTGGTCGTAGTAGAGGTACATCGCCTTGCCGTTCTGGTCGCTTCCCGGAACCGGGATCACCTCGATCTGCTTGAAGTCCCTGACAATGTACCATTCCGGGATACCGTTCCCGGCGGCCGGCGGGTAGGGCCATCGGGCGTCCCATGCGTCCACGCCACCGATGTAGGGCTTGAGGGAATGATAGTCCTCGTTGGTCGTGTCGATGTACTTGATCCGCTTGATCCGGCCCACCTTGTAATCAGGAGGGCCTGCCACATCCCACGCAGCCAGTAGGTAGTCAAAGTCGTCGGTCGCCCATGTGACCGTAGAGGTGTCAATGACAGAGGCGTCCTTCAAGCCGGGGTTCAGCTCAATGATTCGTCGTATTCCCTCATTAACCCAGCGGGAAGCACGGGTGTCATCCACCAAGGAATCATTGCTGTCCTTGGCAAGGTAGCCCTGAACTTCATCCACCAGCTGGTCGTGAGTAAGGTCCGCCATGATGTCGCCTCGTTAAAAACCCTGCGGGCGTCCAGAATGAACCGGACGCCCGCGGGAGAGGGAGGTTAATAACCCATTGCCACGAAACTGACGGTCCCGCCGGACGTAATCGTCCCGCCGGTCTCAACCACCCGGTCGATAGTCAGCGTTCCGCGGTCATCCAGATTGCCGGTTGTCAGGGAATACGTTTCCGCATCCGCCGTCACCGCGTTGGGGGTGACATAGCCGGCAACAACGTGCGTCAGACCCGAGTCCTCAACAGTTACCTGAGTATCGGATGTGGAGAACGACACCGTTCCGGCGATTGTCCTCAAGCCCGTAAGGCATCCGCGAACCATGTTGTCATCATCAAATGCGACCATGCTTCACCACCTTTCCGGCTAAAAGCCAAAGAACATAAAGTTCACAACGCCGCCGCTGGTAATCGTTCCGCCGGTTTCCACGACACGCGAGATCGTCACCGATCCCGGCGTTGTCATGTCCGCCACGTACCCGGTCTCGGCGGAGTGCGTTTCCGCGTCCGCCGTTACCGCGTTCGGGGTCACAATACCGGAGACCACCCGCGAGAGGTGGGTCGAGACCGCGACCGTCGTGCCACTGGTCGTAAACGTTGCCGTTCCGCAGTGAACCTGAAGGTTGTTCATGTGGGCCAACGCTTCTGTTGTTGGTATTGCCATGATTAACTCCTTTCAGGTTACGCTTGGGCGTTCATGCTCCAGCCAATGACCTTGGACAAGGTCGCGTTACCGCTGGTCGCACCGGTGGCACCGTAGGCGTTGCCGAACGCCAGTTCGTCGTTCGTGGAGTGATCCACGCACGCCATACCGCCTTCAACCACTTCCCGGCCGTTGGCCGTCTTGTAGTTGCCGTCCAGAGCGGAAACCCAGCCGACAGGGCAGACGCCGCCGCACCAGAACCAGCCGTAGTAATCCTCGGTCATCGCCGATAAGGCGACACACGCGAAGGAATCCTCCACGAACTGATCCGGGTCGTTGGTCACGATTGACCAGTGTTTGGCGTTGCTGCCCGCGGTGGTGACGTTACCGGGAGCCATGATGGCCTTGGCGGCCACGGCGACACCGGAAGCGGTTCCCATCTGCAGGTAGGCGAAAACGGCGTGACCCTTGTTGGTCCGGTCGTAAACGCCGACTTTGAAGCCGACATCGTACTCCGCGGTCGCAACATTGTGGTGGCTGCTGTTGGTGAAGGTGTTGCCGTTGCTGTCAGCCGGCGGAAGCCAGCCGTGGCGAACGGGACCCGGCACCAGATCGAACAGGTGTACATATTGGTCGTCGATTGTTGAAGCTGCCATTAAGAATCACCACCTTTCATCAGGTAATTGCAGTCCGCATCAGGTTGGCGTTGGGCTGCTCACAGATGAGATTGCCTTTCCACTTGATCCGGGCCAGAGATTTTTCGAGACCGCCGATGAGTTTGTCCTGATCGAAGAAATCGCTCATATCGAACGGGCTGCCTGCACGGTCCGTATAACGCAGGCTCCACGTATTCAGGTTCAGGACAAATACGTATGTCGAGCCGACATCGGCGGTGGTTCCGTCGAGTCCGGCGTCGCTTCCATCCCGGTGTTCCACATCGGCCCCGGTCAACCGTTCCAGACGCAGATCCTCGGCGATTTCGTAACCGTCGAGTGACATGCTCCGGAATCCCTGCTTGGCCGCGTTTCCGCTCACCTCGTAGGAGTTGGACGCCTCCATCTGGGCCTTCATCCTGTTGTACAGGGTGCTGCCCATGATGATGAGAATGTCGTCCGACCCTTCGGTAAATTCACGGACGCTGTCCAGCCAGTTCCAGAGATTCGACTTGGAAATGGTGGCCGCGGTGTCGTGGGCGGCGTAGTCGGCTGCCTGCCACCATTCGTTGGTGACGCTGGTAGCACGGGTCAGACCGCCATAGGTCTTGTCTGTGTCCAGTGCGGAACAGAGACCCTGCAGGTAAGTGTGATAGGTGTCGATCTCGGCGTCGTTGGCTGAGCCGTAGATCCTCTTGTACATCAGCTGCTTCATCGACCGCAGGGCGTTCTTGGCGATCACTTCTGCCGTGTCGATCAGCTTGCCGTCGCCCTCGGGGGCGTTTATGACGTCTTCGTCTACCGTCTTTTCGACGGGGATCGTGATGTACGCACGATTCCACTTGGGTTTCTCAAGGATTTCCTTGGACCCGCCGACCAACGGATCATTCGGTCCGTACTCCTGAACCAGCGATTCGGTGTCGGCTACTTCTCCGATCATCTCATACTGGAGACCACCGGGGAAAATCTGTTGACGCTCCATGAGGCGTGTCAGCAGAGGCATACCATAGGAAATGTGAGACTTCCAAGCCTTGTTGACGAAAACGCGAGTTGCGTTCACAAGGTTGGTTGCCATGATAATACTCCTTCTTCCCTGAAGGAGCGGCCGTGCTGGCTACTTCCGGAACAGCTTTTTCATCTGTTCCTTGACGTCCTTCAGGGAGCCTTCTTTAATGTCCGTGCCGCCCGAGACTCGGCCACCTTGACCGCTATCTAGGACCGGCTTTCCATCGTTGTCAGGCTTCTGTTCGGAGTCATCCTTGTCAGGCTTCTTGCCATCCGATTTCTCGACGTAGGCAAGTTTCAGGGCTTTTTCCACCCATGCTTTCTGCTGGGCGGCAGGGAGCTTATTGATCTGGAGTTGCTGGTATTCCTCCTCGACTTCAGGCAAAACCTCGTTGCGGTGAGGACCATACTCCTTGTCGAACTTCGTCAGGGTGTCATCGAGAACCTTTTGACCCTGCTGGTCGCGGGCAGTCTGTTCGGCCTGCCCCAACTGCTGCTTGGCGGAGGTGAGATCCCGTCGGGTCTCCTTGAGGCTCCCTTCGAGCTTGACGACTTTGTCTCTCAGGTTCTCGTAGACATCCAAGTCCACCTGTTCGGTTTCCTCGGCCTTGTCGTCCATGTCCTGCTTCATGCGGTTCCGCTCGGCGATGGTTTGTGCCAGTTGGGCCTGAAGCTGGGCCTCTCTCTTGCCAGCCGCACTCAGTTCGTCACGATACTGACGCTCCTTGTTCCATTCCTGTTGCTGCTGCTCTGAACTTTTTTCGGTTTTTTCCGAATTTTGTTCTTCTGCAGTAGCGGATACTCCTTCATCAACCATGACTGACTCCTTTCTTCGTGATTGCCAGCAGCGTGTCCGACAAGGACTTATAAAAGGCTAAGACACTGGTAACTATCCGGTTACGCTTTGTTCAGCTCATGTCCGAACGGCTATAACAAGCTGTCACCGTGCCACGCAAAAAATTATACTAAACAGTCTGTTTTTGTCAACTGACTCCAGCCCCTACCGGTTCGGCAGGCTGGGCAGGCTGGCCGCCTCCGGAGGGCGGTTGTCCGCCGCCCTGCGGGGGTGCCCCCTGACCTGAAAGGGTGCTCTGTAACATCAGCTGCCTCTCCAGTGCGGCCATCACCTGATCGGGCGGCAGCTGCAGCTCGGAGGCCATCTCCATGATCTGGGTCAGCACCTGCGTCAGGGAGTGCCGTTCCAGAATCTCGTCGATGTTCTGTATTTTCAGTTTTTCCAATACGTCCTTGAGCATCGCGTCCCCAACGAACTCGTATGCCTTGACGTACTTGGCCTGCTCCTTCTCCTCGTCGAACGGGAGGGTGCTGGCCGGCTCGAATATGATGTCCACCTTGGCGTCGGCCAGACCGGACGACCATTTCATCGAACTCTGGACCGCCTCCGGGGTGGCCCCGACAATGCGAATCCACTCGTCCGGCCGCAGGTGGGCCTGCTTGAGTTCCACCAGACCGCGGGCGACGTTCTTCATCCACTCGTCCAGTATGGCACCCTTCATCGCCACACGCAGCCGGGTGTTCCGGTTGAGCATCTGCAGCTCACCCAGCGTCTGTTCGCCGCTGGAGGCCCGGCCCTGTGCGACGTCATGGACGCCCTTGAGGTCCTGATCCTGCCGCTTGAACAGCTCGAACATGCGGAACAGGCTTTCCGGGATACCGACGGGAGGCTCACGGCGGAACTTGGCGAACATGCCCCGCTTGAGCTGCAGGATACCGCCCGCCCAGTTGGGGACCGTTGCTTCCTGCTTGCGGTCGTTGCCCTTGCGGATGGCCCCTTCCTCGATAACGTTCAGGGGGTCCGCGAAGAATTTCAGGTTGTTCAGGAAATGGCTGGAAACGGTGTTCATCCAGTCTTGGAACCCGCGGCTCAGCTCCACCCCGTTGACCCCCTGCCAGATATGCGGCAGGAAGCTGTTGGGGGCCACGGCGAAAGGCCACTGGCTGGCGATAATCCGGCGCGAGACGCCGTAGTCGATCACCCCATAGGCCCGGTCCTCGACAATGACCTTGTCGCCCACCCGGACGATGACCCGCCCGACCGGGTACTTGGGCCGCTTCTTGCCCTTGTTCTTGTTCCGCTGGGGCCAGACGTCCACCATCTCAAACCCCTCGCCGTCCTCCTTCGGGCGGTTGCTGTCGTAGTAGAGAGGGTTGTCGTCCATTTTCAGGATGTGCTCGGTGCCCGGCTCTCCGAACGGGATATTCTCCAGCTCCTTCGGCAGGTCCTCCAGCGTGTAGTCCCGGATGAAGAACTCCTGCACCTTGACCAGCCCGGTCTCCCGCTGGTTGGCGTCCAACTGGCTTTTCTGGTTGTTGCCGGTCAGGGACGTGATCGCGTCGGCCAGACGACGCTGCAGGAACTCCTCGGTGTCGTTCTCCTTCTCCTTGCCGGCCCATGCGTAGGTGGACCGGTTGAAGTCCCGCTCGTCCGTGCCGGTCGCCGTGTTCCTGACGGGCATGGACTTGTTGACCTGATCGCCTTCGCCCTGCTCCTCCAGCCAGTCGGCGTACTTCTCCCAGCGGAAGGCCGCCCACGCCTTATCCACCCACCGCTCGGTCCAGAGGTATCTGGCCTTGGTGGGGATGTCGAACGCGGACTCGACCTCCTCGTCACAGCCGAAATACTGGGGATTGACGATCACCACCTCGGCCCGGCCGTCGTAATTCTGCCGTTCCTCGTTCCAGTTCTCGGTCGGCTCCCAGTACCATTTCGCCAGCATGAACCCGGAGAGGTGATTGTCCAGTTCGGCCTGCATGGCCTTGAGCCTCATATTCTGCTCGACCGACCATGTGTACCGCAGCATCCCATCGACGATTTTCGCGTCCTCGATGTCGGTGTCCTCGACCGGGACCACCTCCAGACGGGGATTGTTGCTGGTCAGCATGGCGATTTCCTGCATCATGTCGGCGAACATGCGGTTCATCACCGGGTACTCCCAGTTCTTCTTCCGCTTCTTGTCGCCGATCTGGTCGCCGTAGACGTATCGCACCGCGTCCCGGTACATCGCCAGAAACTGGTCGGTCCGCTTGCGGCCCTGAGCAACCATGTTGTCCATCAGGCCGTTCAGGGTTTCTTCGGACTTCTCGCCGTCCGGGATATTCGTCGTCGTGATTGAGTGTGCCATGTAACGCTCCTGAAATTCAAGAGTAGATGTTTGTGGAATACCGTGCCCTCAGACTTCCGTCGATTCGGCTGCGGTTCCTGCTTCCGGGATTATGGGGGCCTATATATGCACCGTTGTCGTTTACCACGATTTGGTCTACGTAAATGTTTCCATTGGTCCCGGCGTCGGTAAGGTTAATCTGACCCATTCGGAAGAAATCAAGGTCCCACCCGTCATAAAGGTCCACGCCGGAGACAGTCCCCTCGCTAACTCCATCCACCCAAATTTCAGCGGTCGCATTAGAGGAACTGTCATTATCCGCCTGAGTCCATTGGGCCTCGATCAGGTGTACCGCATCGGTAATGGCGAACTTGGTTGAATCTGTCCACGAAAGCCCGTCGGACCTGACACCAATACTCATCTCATATCCAGAACCTGCTACCCCATGTAGCTCTATTTTCTGGTAGGTTGTGGTTGCTGCGGCGTTCCCCGTCATAACAGGAAACTTCTCACCCACGCCCTGAGTAAGCCCGCTGGGGTCAAAGTAGAATCGCATACGGAAAATATCGGTGTTGTGTGTTACGGACTTCTGACCATACGCCTTGTCCCCAGTCGTATCAACCAAGCACTGGAGTCCGAACCGGGTATTCGCCAGTGCAGCCTGCTGGGCTACATCTACGCCCCCAGTCCCGGTTCTGTAGAGAAGGGTCCACTCACTGGGGCTACCCGACTCCATCTGGATGTTGGCAATTACAGCCATTAGACCGCATACCTCCCCCTGAAATCGCGGTGTCCGCTGAGATCGTACCGGCTGCGATACCCGGAGGTGCTGGCCGAATGAGGGCCGATCATGGCGTTGTCGTCCGCTATTTTCAGCTGATCCAAGTAGAGCGGACCGCTGGTACTGGCGTCCGGGTATAAGGCTCCAAAGTTGATTTCGTCCGGCCAGTCATCATAGAGGTCAATTCCGCCGGAGGCAGGAGATCGCTCCATGAGAACCCCGTTGGAGTACCACTCGCCGTAGGCGTCAGCGGAACTGTCGGTGTCGGCCTTGTAAATCACAATCTCAACGTACTGGGCACCCGCGTTCCATGCGGTCTGAACACCCCAGCTGGTGGACGTCCTTCCGTCATTTTTGAGTGCCAAGCGTCCATACTTCCCGCTCCCGTTGGTTCCCAGCATGAACAATATCTGGTCATTATTAGAGAACTGGAGTACGGAGCGGTGCTCCTCGCCGTTGGCCTGTGTCTCATTGTCCCGGTTGATGTAGAACCGGACATGAAGCTGCTCCCCCGTACTAACAAAAGACTTGATCCCGTAGGATGTGTTTGTTAAGGCCATCTCCTTTCCCAGAGATGTCCCGGCCATCGCGGCAGAAGCGTTTACCGTAACCTGAGAGCCTGTCACATAGGAATCGTACTCGCTCAGGTCGCCAGTTTCATGGGTTGCCTCGAAAAGAACCGGCATTACCGGGGCCTCCTCTCCACCCGGACCGGCTTGGGCGGATAGTCGTCCCTGCCCGGCTCGTCTTCGGGCCAAACCGTCGGCTCTGCCCCAAACGCATAGGAATAGGTCCCGTCCCGATTCTTGTGGACATGGATCTCTGACTTTTCAACCGGATCGCTGGTCCCCTTGCGGAACTCGTTACGGACGGATTTCTCCGCCTTGCGGGAGTTGGCGTCAGTGCCCCGGCTGTCTCGGGTGGACTCCATAAGGTCCACAACCCGGCCGTCCTTGTAGACGATCCGGCAGGCGACCCCTTCTTCTGGGACGGACTTGATTGCAACAATCCGGGAATGCATTAGTACTCCTTGAAAAGGCAGATGCCGTCTGTCCCGTCCGTTCCGGAAGGTGCGGCCGTATTGAAGTCGGCGTAGATCCACGTTACCCCGCGGGCGTCAAAGCGGATCTCGGCGATGCCGTCGGTCGAACCCACCGCCGTCACAGAGACGTTGTCGGTCGTGTCGGTGATCGTGTCGGCGTAGAAGAAATCCGTCAGGGACGTCTGCAGGACCGGGTGCGTCTCGCAAACGGCGGCCCCGGCTTGGATCGGGTTGAGAATCAGGGCGTCCATCGGTGCCCCGGTGCAGTCCCACATCCAGACGGTGCAGGCGACCTGTTTGTCTGCCGTGTCCGACACCAGAAACCGCATCCGCAGCCCGTTGCACTCCAGCGTCAGTCGGGCCGCGTGGCGGCTCGTCAGGTCCCGGTGCTGGTTCTGGCCTGTCAGGCCGGCCGGCCTGTTGGCCGGGTTCTGGGCACCGGTGGCCCATGTGCCCCCGTAGGCCAGATCGTAGGCGTTCCCGGTGGTGTTGGTAGACGCCTGACCAGCAATTCTCCATTCATTCTGTGCCGTGTTCAGTAAAGTCATGACTTACTCCGTTTCTCCGGCCGTGTCCGCGACCGGGGGCGGCTTTTCAAACAGCCCTGTATCCTCGCCCCGCAACCGCAGGGCAATCTTGATTGCAACACACATACCCAAAAGTGTCGCCAGCGAACCCATCACGAAGGCCCCGATGACGAACCAGCATACCGTAGCAGTATCCATGCCAACACAGCTCCCTCAATGACCGCCAGCAGCAGAACACACCAGAAGTTCTGGCGGCTACTCCGCAGGCGTTCTTCCATCAGCGTCCGGTGATACTTCCTTATCATCCGGTTTGATCCCGTTCCACAACTCGCAGCCGGCGTGAGGGGTCATGATGACCATGAAATTCACGCTCTCCGGGTTGCAGCAGGTGATAAGCGGAAAAAGCGTTTCCTTGGGCACGGTCGGGTCAATGATCGCCCGCCCGGCCACGGCAGAGGTCGGAACCTTCAGGATGACAGGGTTCGGCGGGTTGTGATACTTACAGGTCCCGCAGATGGTTCCGTCGTTGATACGTCGCTGCCCGGCCGGAATCGCTTCTTTAATCGTCTTGCGAATTTTCCGCTTGCTCATACAGGTCCAGTGCCTCCCGTATGGCGTCCGGCGGAATCGCTCCCAGATCCAGCTCAAGTACCGTGGGACGCAACGGGGCCGGATGATTCACCTTAATGCGAACCCCGGACTCGGTCAGAGCCACACGGTAGGGGAGACGCTCCTTGGCAGGAGCAGGACCTGAAGGCTTGGCCTTCTTTGCGGACGCCTTTTTCTTGGAGGCGGTCTTTTTATTGGAAGCCATATTGATACTCCGTTAATTATGACCCGCCACAGGCTTTATTGAAGTGTGACAAACCATCCGTGGTTGTCAAGCGTAATCACGCTACTTGTTTCGGTTTTCGCTTATTCAGGTCCTCTGCCAGCATGGAATAGGCCGGCCACGGCAGGGAATGATCCAGACGGGACGGGGCCAGTATCTGCTCAGCCCACGCGAACCCGGCGTATTCCCAGCGGGTCAGGTCGTCGCTGCCCATCATCAGCATGAACGCATGGAACCGGTTGGGGTGCTCGTCATGCTCCTTGGAGACGATCAGCTTGGGCGTCGGCCCGTTGTACAGGGTGTGCTTGACGTCTATCGCCAGTTCCGCGTAGTAGAGATCCGCGGTCCCGATCTGGGAATTGTCCACCCGCGGGTTGAAGTAGACGTTCAGACACTCCGCCGCGGCCATTTCGGACATCAGGCTGCCATGTGCCTTTTTCAGCCGGTCCGGGGTCATGTCCCGGTTGAGCCGGTTGTTCTCGAACTTGACCTTGAACTCAAGGGCCTTTTCAGCCAGCGGAACCATGCAATCAACAACGTACTTTGGGAATACTACAATCATGAATCTAACTCCATATACTGGGTGTAATCCTCCTCCTCGCAGCCGCCCATCACGTAGTCAGGCTGGAAAACTGGTCGGGCCTCAAGCTCAATAACGCTCTTGCCGGCCGTGTCGGAGAGGGTAAAGGTGCCAAACTGCTCAAGGACTGTCATGAGCATCTGGTAAGCTATCGCAAAAGCCATCACACAATCGTCGTGCTCACCGGTCATCGCCTGCGGCTTGCCGGTCTTGTCGTAGTGAAAGGCCCGCATTTCGATCATCAGCCGGTCGGAGGGCACCCGGACAAGGTTCTCACGGATCGCTTTCTGCAGGTCGCCCAGCATCATCATCCGGGTGGCCGTATCGGTCCGCCAGCCGATTTTCTCGGTGGTGACGTCCCCGTGCTGGTCGTACCGCTCACGGGTGTAGAGGTTCGGGTAATTGAGCCGCTTGAGGCACTGACGCATCTCGCCGCCGGAGGTGTTGTTGATCTCAAAACCCAGCAGGGCGTCGTTGAAATGGCGGCCCAGTGCGTCCGCCTGCTCGCTGAACAGGTCCACGTTCTGGCGGGAGTGGCACTCGGCGACCACGATCCGTTCCCGGCTCATGACGTAGGCGACACTGGCGTCGGGGTCCCGGTGGTCGTCGTCCTGTATGCCCTCGGCGGTGTCGCAGCCCATCGCGTAGGGTTCCCCGTACCGCGGCTGATACCAGATCCTGACGGGTCCGGTCTCGTCCATGACGAACTGACCGGCCTCAAACCGGCCCTTGAACGGGGCGACCTTGACCTCGGCGTCCATCCGCATGAGACGAAACGGCTGGAAAAAGGGCCGTCCACCGACGATAAACGCCTCCTGCCAGTTTGACGGGTACTCCTGCTTCATGAGTTCCTCGTCGTTGCCGCAGTCGTTCCGCAGGATGTAGCGATACCAGATCATCTGGTCGTCATCGAGATTGTACTCCCGGCGGCGGCGGTTCTCCTCCTGAGACCACGGCTCCCCGTCCTGATTAGGGTCCAGACTGGGGTGACGGCCCGGCGGGAGCCGGTATTCGTCAAATTCGTGCCATGCCAGAAACACCGGGACATACTCCGACTCGCCCTTGACCGCCTGACACCACCTTTCGTAAAACTCGCCGCCCATACCGTTCGCCGTCGATTCCAGCAGGCTGAAGGTGCCGGGGTCCTTGGAGATGGCCGCGTGGACCGCGTTCAGCGATTCCTTCGCATACGGCCAGAAAGCCACCTCCGAGCCATGAAAGAAATGCAGCGTACTCGAACGGCCCAGCTTCGTTTTACCGGCAGTCTGGACCGCCATTTTTGATCGGTGCGGAGCACTGTAAATGATCTCCTTGCGGTTGGTGTAGTCGGTCGGACGCGGCTCGGTATTGTCCTCCTGCATCAGCTGGATCATCTGGAAAATGGAGGTGCTGGACTCGTCATCGTGGGCACTGACAAGGCCGGTGATATTCGGGCGGTTATTGGAGAAGTAGTACATCAACGCCTCAGTAAAGGTGCTGACGCCCATCTGCCGGGCCTTGAGCACGATAATCCGCACCGGCCGGCCCGCCGCCTGCAGGTCCTCGATCACCTGCATAATGCGGATCTGGGCCTCGTTCAGCCGGAACGGGATGATCTCGCCCCGCTTGGTGCGGATATTGCAGTGCGTCGCCATCCAGTGTTCAGGACGCTGCTGCAGGACCCGCAGGGTGATGTCAATGTCTGCTTGCGTCATTTCCACCAGTTCTCCGTCTTGAGTTCGGGGCTGCCGTAGGAAGGGGCGTCCAGCAGCTCAGCGAACGTGATGCCCGGACCGGTCGTGTCCTGCAGGCAGAAATCCATCAGGGCCTGCCGGGCCGCGTCCATTTTGGCCTGAATCAGGGCTTCCAGTCGTTCGTCTGTCACGGTCGCCTCTTGATCATTTCAGCCCTTGCCCGACGCAGCAGGTCTGTAGGGAACTTGACCAGAGACTCTGTGGTCTCGCTAACAGACCGCCAGATCGTTCCCTTGCACTCCTTACACAGATGGCCCCTGCCGCTCTCCTCTGTCACTTGATCCTCTCCGCCCCACTGCTCCTCTATCAGGTCAATCCTGACAGTAGGGGAGCCGTCCGGAAGCTCCTTCATACAGCCGTCACACAGAATCATAAAATACCTACCTCTCTAGGGCCTCGTCGGCTTGAAACGGGTGTTGCATTTGACACAAAAACACATGAAATCGTTCACCGCCCAGCCGCATTTCGGACAGGGACGGTAATTGTCGATCAGGTTGTCCAGCGGAACGTCCAGATTGAACGTCGCCAGCTGACGCTGCTGGATTCGCACGAGATGGCTCAGCCCCTCAGGACTGAAGTGGGTCTGCTTTTTGGCCTTTTTCATTCGCACACATCCGTTTGTACTCAGATAAGGGTAGTTTAACATACCGGGTGCCCGCACAGGCCGGACACTTCATTTTGTCGTCGAAATAGCCGTCACCACGGCAAACCGGGCATTTTCGCGGAGAAACAGGGATTGTTCCATGTGGAACATTTTCTCCGACATACAAACGCTTGCAAAAAACCCGCCGGCTCATGACGACCGCTCATCAAGGCGTTTTTTCAATGAGTTCAATATCCGGGGTATCTCACGAGAAAGCCAGTACTGGAAAGCAACTTCGTGCGGATAGCCCAAATCAACCCCTTCCGAACACATTGTCTCTATACAGGACACGCAGAAATGCCAACAGTGACCGTATCCCCCGGAAGGGACGTCGCTGCCGCCCGCTGCCGGGCCTATGTCAATATAGACGGCAACAGAATCCTCATCCCCTCCGGACGCCTCCTCCATAAAATCGCAGGCCGGATACTTACAGAGATTCTTTCCACACATATCGCAAATGACAACATTGCTCACGAACTGCCCTCCAGATAACGAAGGCCCCGGTTCTGACGAGCGTTGACACTACATTCAGGACACTCAGACAACGGATCGCCCACCCGGCCGCAGGACGAACACAACGGCGGAGGAGATGGATCAGGATGGTAAACATACTCCCAACCCACCTCATTCAGCATCGGATCATACCCAAATGCAACCATCACTGAACCGCCACGAAAAGGGGCGTACCCGGACCCACATAAGAACCCTCGATATTGTACACAAAATGCTCCGTCGCCTCCTCCTCAGTCATCCCGTCCCGCTCTACAAGCAAGTCAATAACCATACCGCCGTCATACACCACGCCAGCAGGACGGTCAAAAATGCCAAAAAATACGCCAATAATCGCATCGTCAAAACCGTCCGCAAACATGATCTCATGCTCACAATCCACCAGTGCCTCAACACACTCATCCCGCGTCATAATCACCTCAAAAAACAGGGCCGGGGCCAGACAACCCCGACCCAACACCAAAACCAAAAAGGCAAGACCTACCCGGATAACCATACAGGGGTCGCCACTGCCCAATCATCCGAGTTGACAGCGATGCGGCCATGCCACCTACTCAAACTATAACATATACGGGACATAATGCAAATAAAAAAAACAGAAAAT
>CEUI01006270.1_pt1 | contig 16504 bp, 15 predicted proteins | sample 531411 | NCBI WGS metagenome assembly CEUI01 (sample SAMEA2622841, study PRJEB7988) | marine metagenome | isolation source: saline water (ENVO:00002010), including
GTACCGCCTTGCTGTAAAGTATCGGCTCCAAAATTCAAGAGAATGTCCCCGGGCCTTAAGGCCGCCGCACTCAATTCGCCCGTTGTCGAAACAGGGATAGTGATATTTTGCGAAAGAGGTTCGGCCGTATCAGTATTGACTCCGGGATTCTGAATATTAGAACTGCTGGTATCAAATCTTATATTACTCCCCTCGACGCTTACGTTGGCGCGGGGCAGCTCTCCAATGCTGGCCTCCATTCCATAACTCGTAATGAAGGCATTCCCAATTCCCAATGTCCCGTTTTTGCTTCCTACATATGAACCAGCTCCGTTACTCGCATCTTGTCCTTCAGGCACCGTAAGTACATAATAATTCTTTTCGTCCTTGCCGTTATCGGTCATTAATCCCGATAATAAATTAGTATCCACCGAGGGACCCCCACTGCCTTTTACGCTGAAGCCCATGGTGCGTTCGTTCCTGCCGTCTACCGTCAAATAAGAAAAATCCAGCCCCACTACGGGAGACTCTATCATTTCTTCCCCTAATTTTGCCAAATGCCCAAACTCGGTAATATCTACATAGGTTACATCTACATTATGCACCGCTTCTTGCACTCTGTACAATTGATTGGGGCTGCCTTGACCCGTGCTGCCCACATACAGAGCTTCGCTTTGATATATTACTCTTTTACGTGCCATTTTAGGGGGCTGGGGTTGTCGTGGTCGTAGTTGTGGTCGTGGTTGTTGTCGTGGTTGTTGTCGTGGTTGTTGTTGCTGGCGGAGCCTCAAATACTTTCGTGAGGGAGGTGATACTGTTATAGGACGATTGATAGCTTAGGCTGGCACTCATGTTGTCTCCAATGCCGGCGGTGATACTTGAGTCGGTAAGCTTGGCACCGCTGAGCGTAAAATACCGCAGCACGTTACCATCGCATTTCTCCTTCAGGGTAACCCCTATCGTACTGACGAAATCGTCGCTGCATAATGCCGACATGACTTCCTTGACCTCATAATCATTGACCGTAACGTCAAAATCCAAGGTGGCCACAATGGGATAATCTACCGTGACCGTACTTGCCTTAAGCTTGCTGCCTATCTTGTATATGGGGCTGACTCCAAAACTTAGTCCGAAACTATAAGATTGTATGGCATTTGTAGACCCGAATGGAGTGGTCAGAGTCATACTGTTCGGGGTAGCGACTTTAGGGGTGATAGCGGTATAGCTGGTATCGGGAGTATAGGTGCTATTGCCCGCGCCGCCGTAAGAGGATAATGCAAAATCGCAAGTGGGGATATTGCCGATGGAAGCGCTCGAGCCGTAGGAAGTTATATAGGCATCCGAAAAATTAAACGACTTGTCATACGATTCATCTTCCCCATAAAGCAAATAGCCCGTAACCGCCTTGCCGAAATAGCCCGTCAAGGGATCTTCTTTTCTTACGATCTGCCGCGAGACCGAGATATCCCCCACAAGAGCCCCCTCGATCTCATCGCCGGCAAATCCATGCCCGGCTGCCATCATGGCGGTCCGAGCAATAGACCATGACCCATCAAATGATTGCGTACCATGAACTTGTTCGACTACCGTCATGCCCCCTGTTCCCAAAAACAGAATTTGATCATTGTAGAAGTTTCGTCCGTACGCCATAGCCTATTGATTATTACACAAAAAAACCCCCAGCGAGAACCGGGGGTTTTTTGTTCTATGGTAGAATTTCAGTATTAAAGCTTACCGGAAATAAACACACCGTTGTTCGTGTCGGTGGGACCCCCGATTTGAGTACTAAACGTCAAGTCGACGGTCTTGTTGTCGCCGATGGTCGAAGACATGTTCTGAGAATCCATAATTGCATTCTTCATCTCGACTACCAAAGCCTTGCTGGCTTCACTTGTTCCGCATCGCGTACGCATCGTCAAGGTGATGTCGCGCTCGGAGGCGTCCGAGCAAAGCAAGTCCCGCAATGAACCAGACGAAATGTCGGCCAAATTAGCGGAAACGCTCAAGGTGGCGTTAATTGGAAAGTCCAATTCCCGCGACTTGGGAAATACGCTACCCAAGCACTGTAATGGAGTACGGCCCAAAGGCAGGTCCAAGCTTACGCTTTGCACGCAGGCAATACCGGTATCTTGATCGCTATAACCCGGAAGAATAGCACCCCCCATTTGATTGAGAGTATTCCCAAAACTAAGCGTAATGTCGCCGGGTCGCAACGCAGCAGCTGCCAAAGTGCCCGTGTTCGAAATGGGAACTTCGACGTCGCCCGGCATAGCCGACCCGTCGGAAGTGCTAATGGCTGGATTGGGAACTCCACTGGAGCTCGTATCAAATCTCAAATTTGAGGCTTCTACACTGACGCTCGCACTGGGAATCTCCCCAACGGAAGCTTCCAGTCCGTAACTTGTGATGTAACCATTACCGATGCCAATCAAACCGTTGGAGGAGGGGCTTGTATAAGTAGCGGCAGTGCCGCCATTGGAAGCATCTTCGCCTTCGGGAACAGTAACGATGTAATAATTCTTTTCTGCGTCGGTCGAATTTTGCTTCATGATGCCCGACAAACAATTCGTTGCCGAACTAACATTGTGACCATCGACACTAAAACCAAGGCCACTGGCCTCGTTTTGACCGTCTACTACATAGTAGGTAAAATCCAAACCAACAGTTGGGACTTCAATTACTTCTCGACTAAGAGCGGCCAATTTACCGAATTCATTAACATCGGTACGGGTGACTTCAACACTGTGGCTGACGTCTTGCACGCGATGAATCTGATTGATTCCGTCGCTGCCTTTGGTGGCTCCAGTCGCGCCCGCATAAAGGGCCTCGCTTTGATATATGATACGTTTTCTAGCCATGATAAAATAAATGCTTACCTAAACATACAGTAAAAACTTAAAAAAGAGAAACTTTTTTTTATATTTCTTGCTTAGGAAGCCTAGGAGTACTTAAGGTAAAGTCAATAAAGCCTATGCGCATGTTTCTGGGAATGTTCATTGCGGCCCCTGCAGTATCGTAAAGTTTGGAGGAAGACACCTTTTCCACAAAGGCATAGGGGCCGTTTGCGTTCATTTTCTGAGCATATAATCCGGAGTAGGTATAAGGCGGCGTTTTGAGATGATAATACTCCCCAAATGGGAAATCCCCAAAATCCACTATAGGCACGCACACTTCAGTAGAATCCCGAAATAAAGACAATGCTCCATCCAAGCTAAAATTGTCGTTTACCACAACAACGGCGCGTATATTACTCTTGGTGTCTTGCATGCCTCCCAGCGCAAAAGGCTGGTTGTTGCTGGAATTATAACTCAAGAAGGCAGCGGGAACGGTATAATTGGGAGTGCCTAAACCCGTAATGCTTTGGAGGAAAGATTGGTCATCATCGTCACTGAGCAAAAAATCCGTATTAAACAACAACTCTTCTTCGCTTTCATTGGTGATGTAGCAGTTGATGGTTTTTCTATTGAAGTTTCCGCTTATCGCGAGCGCACTTCCCATTCCCGAATTGAGTATAACGCGCCCCTTGTCAAAATCTATCATTAACCCCGTGGTAGTATCGGGGCATTGATTTACAAAACTATATGAGCTTCCAAAGGCGCCACCGCTTATATATACGCCGGAGGGAACCCCCGTTCCGTTAGCCACCAATTGTCTGTCCGGACTGTAATAGGCAACCTGATTCGTGGGAACGTCCACATTTAAATCTGAATAGTAAAACTGCTGGCTGATGCCGGACTCGACGGCTTCTCCATATCGAGTCAACCTGTCGTCGAACCACAAATAAAAGCTGCTTAATACCTTATGGTCAAATTGGGGCTTCATAGCCTTTTCAGCGAGTTTTCCATGCTCTTCAGCATGTTGTTTAATATTTTGGAGATATAGGGAGTGGGCGATGAATTTCCAGCAGCGCGCACCTCCACCTTGGCCTCTATACCGCCCCCGGACCTACTGGTTGTAAATCTTCCCTTTCGTGAAGAATATAAATAACGACCCAAACCACTCATCCCCTTTTCTATAGCTTCAGTCCAGCTTTCCGTTGACCATGGAGAAGGCGTTACCTTGGCAATCTCTTCCTGAGTGGGAACGGTAAACTTTAATATCAACGCCAGCTCTTTCCTTTTTTTTCGTATGCTGGTGATCTTAATCGACTTAGCCAATAGACTCCTGATTGGAGAAATGGGATCCGACCCTGATTCAAATCCAATAAAAGTAAAAAGATTTCCATACCCCCCAAGAGTATGAGAGATGTTTCTTGCGCCTTCGCCGCCCTCGATTTCTTTGGTGACTAAATCCGCTTCAAATTCCGTCACCAGCTTTTGGGTTTCCTTGGCAAAGATTTTTTCTACCCGAGGAGTGACCTTTTCCTTGAACAGCTTGTACCCTTTTTGAGCCAACTCGGCCTTCAGGCCTCTCATGTTTATTTTAGCCATTAATCCGCACGCCGCAAATATAAAGTATAAAACTTCACTACGAAAGGCCCTATCTTCGATGCGTCGCTTACAATGCGAAATGCTTCTCCGTCCACTTCTATGTTGGAGGCCTTTTTAAAGAGGTTGTAGCCGGTTTCGTCTATCTTTACTCTAACTACCCCTTCACCCAGCGGCACATTAACCTGCGCTCTTGTCCCCGGAATATCAATCTCCTTTTGTTCTTGCTGGTAGCGAATTCTAGCTTGAACCGTAGTTTGGGTTACTTTGGTCTTGGTGGTGTTTTCGTTGGCTATCCGCGCATAGAGAGCATTATAGGTTCCGTTGGTCGCTACAAATATCTGATTCTCCTTTTGGAAGACCGTAACTGGCCTCGCAAAAGTATCGTGCATATCGTTGAAGACATTCCCGATTGCCGTTTTGTCGGCGCTGGAGATTAAGGAGCCCATGATTCATTAATAAGGAGGGAAATAAAAAGGATATTGATAATACCCACTGCCCGAAATGAATCCCCCGTCATAGCCAGCACTCTGCACCGGGGCCGCTTGATAGGAATTGTAGGAGTATATCAATTTTTCCAAGGCTTCGCCGGCGTCTTTCGCCATCAATCTATAAGTACGCGCCGTATCCACTTTATTGGTCCGCACGATAGTGGTATCGCCTTCGGTTAAGCGGGTCCACTCGAGACTGCCTGTGGCGCCCATGGAGAGTACCTTGCGGGCCTCTTTCGTGTAATAATCCTTGAGGTAAAGTTGGGTGAGGATGTTTTCCTCTTCCAGCTTGAACTCGCCAGTGGTGGCAAAGCTGGTATAGGTAAGATTGTTGAACTGACCGAGATTTCCCTCCAGCCAGCCCGATATGGCCTCTATCTTAAACTCTCGTTTAAGCTGAGTGGGTTCGTCGTCAAATTCGTTATCGTATATATTTGTCGCTATCTGCCCAATTTTAGCCATTTCATAAGCCTTCGTTTGAAATTCTTAGAATTTCAGCGGCGGCTTCGCTATTGGGATCGACGAGAGGTTTTTGATATCCAATGTTATAACCAGCTCCGGCTCCCGCATGAGAGAGGAACTCTTTGGTTATTTTATTCTTTAAACTTAATTTGTTGCCACTGGGCAGGATTCCTATCCTTACCGCAAAGGCTTGGAGATCCGTAAGGGTCATTTCATTCATTCTCTCTTCGAGAACCGCCTTATTCGTGGTTCCAAAGGGATTTGTTTGCTGGACCCCTAACAATTCCTCAAGGTCTTTTATTTTCTCAATATCGCTTTTGCCGTCCGCTACCTGCATTGAATCAATCACGCTTTCCTTCTTTTTTGGAGCAGCGCGCTTCTTCGCAGTCTTTCTGGTGGTTTTCTTCGCTTTTTTTCTGGTTGCCATAATATATTAGATGATTAATGATATATTATATTCCATAATACACAGAATTCAAGTAGTTGAGAATAAAAAACCCGCTCCAAGCGGAGCGGGTTTTCTAAAACTATTTGGACTCTATTATTAATGTCCGGCAACCACGACGCCCGTAAGCACGCGATTATCGACAACCATGCGGCCTTCTTCGATAGAACCGAACCAACCGAGCTTTTGCTGGCGGTTGCTGTACTGATCATCAGCGATCAAGCTGAATTCAGCACCGGTTTCCGAATCAGTAGCAACTGCGCGAATAAGAGATTCACGCGAACGGTCGATACCGATTACGAGATCGTCCATTACGTCAAAGTCAACCTTTCCGGCTACGGTAGAAGCGTCTTGGAAGGCTTGGAACAGCTTGGTGAACTTTCTGGAACGTCCCAATTCGTTCAGTTCCATAAGGCCGATGCCGTAAAGCTCGGGCACTCCACCATTAGCGAAGACCTTTTCGCGATATCCTTCGGGAGCAGCAACTACCCCAGCGCTTTGACCACCAGCAGGGGCTACCCCACCAGCAATGTTCACAGGGTTATAAGACATAGCCCGAAGATCTTCCATGGTTTCAGGAGAAATCAAGAGATCGGTAATACCCTTGATGGAATCGGTAGGCGTTCCTCCCGTCCATGCGGTATTGATCCGCTTGGCCTTCGTAACCAACTTGTTAAAGTCGGCAAGCGTAAATCCAAGAGTATCGCTCGCTTGCTCCATTACGTGAGCCTCGCCATTGGTTTCCGCATCAGCCAACGATCCCAAGATCAGGTTGGCGGAAGTGGATTCCTGCTTCAGCAAGATTTCCTGAGCGACTCTCGTCATCGACTTTCCAACCACATCAAGACGTGATTGAAGAGCATAACGACGATCAAAGCTCACTGCGCTGTCCAGACGATAAGTCGTGAACTTCAGTTCGCTTGCGGTCGGCAGAACTTGGTTGGTGGGAAGACCACCGGGAACCGTAGTACTGTAAACCTTGATGTAGTCATCGGCGTTAATGTCGTAATAGAGATCCAGCGGCAGGCTTGGATTGCTATCTGCATTAAATTGAAATGAGCTAAAGAGATTGCTCACGGTCGGGGCCTGATTGATAACTTCCGCAAGAACGGGGCCCATGAACTCAGCCAAAGCGGCTTGAGCTTCATAAGCTACGCGACGGTCACGGGAAGCCATGGCCTTTACAAGCTCGATTTGCTCGTCGGTACGTTTAAGAGTAATATTCATTATTCTATATCCTTTTGGTTAAAGGTTAACGGCTACCGCAATCAATGCGAGCTATGAGATAATGACCGGAAGCATTTGCAGCTCCAGTACCAACGGAAGGTCCAGCGAATTGGTCGCCAGCGACACCGCGATTAACACGGACTCCGGTACCCAAAACTTGACCAACGGTTTGCTGATTGGCTGGAATATCGTCCAATTGAGCGTAGCCCGTAACTTTACCAGCGTTAGAGCTGACGGTCAGCCAATAGCCGGGAGCGCAAGTTGAAAGAGGTCCATCGACCGCATTAGGAAGCGTTCCGCCGCCCGCTGCAAGAGTAATGATACCCTTACCAAGGATGGGAACAGCCTCACCCGAGAGAACCGATTGCGTCTCTAACTTCTTCTGAGGATAGTAGAGAAGCTTTTCGTTATTCTCGTCGTATTGAGCGGTTTGCAGCAGCGTCACACCGAGACAAGCGTCTCCGGTAGTAGCGGCATTTACTTTAAGCGGGACAACAGGATATTGATCGCGTCCAATAAAAGGATAATCCGTCTTACCGAGGTAAGAGTTGGTCTCATATTGAACAGGGTCAAGATTCAGGTCCCCAGCACTAACCTTTACGAAAACGCCGGCATCTCCTGCGCCACTGTCGGTAACTTGATTGTTAGCGGCAGAGTTGGCAAAGAGATTGACAACGTCTTCTTCGGCGTACTGACGGAATGGTAGTAGTCTAATAGCCATGATTCTTAATATTTAACAGTTATGTTTTCTTTTGAAAATGCTTGATTGAACTTTTCGCGCAGGGTAGGTTCTTCAGCGGCCGCAGCTTCATTATTATTAGTTAGGGCGGCGGAAGCTTCTTCTTCTACGTTTTCCAGTACTTCTTCAAGTACCTCTTCTACAGCTTCCTGTTCTTCGGCTTCAGCCGTTGAAGCAGTACTTTCTGAAAGAGTGGAAAGGCGCTTGTTCACTTCTTCTTCAAGACGAGCGTTGAAAAGCTCTTCCTGCTCATTCAAGTAGGCCTTTGTCTTGTGTTGCCACATGACGCTAATGCGCTCTTGATACTGCGTAAACGCTTCGTCGGCAGCCTCGAGCTCCGAAAGTTCGGAGGCAACGATTCTGAGATCTTCATCATTCAATTCGAAGGCTTCCGTTACGGCAGCCATGCGAGAATTAAATCGATCCTTAGCTTCACGAAGACGTTTTTCTTCAGCCAGTTCACCCAATTGTTTTTCAGTAGCTACCAATTTTTCCTTCAGCTCTTCCATTTCACCGGAAAGGGCGTCATGACGTTCCTTGGCTTCCACTTCGGCATTTTCCTTATCTGCCTTGGCTTGGCGCCACTGTTCGTCTTTTTCCTTGATAGCGTCCATCATTACCTTGGAAACACTGGCAACGGTCTCTTCGAAATGCTGACTCTCGCCAACTTTTTCCGAAAGAAGACCTTCGATTTGTTTCAATAGATCTTGAGTATCCATAATTAAGGTGTTTGACTTGTTTACATCATTTTCTCCGGAAAGGGAACTGTTTTTTTTCATTTTTTTATTTTTTGTGTAAAAATCGCGGTTCTGAATTTCAATTTTTTCTTGTGTGACGGCATCCTCCTGATCCATCTTTACCTTGATGGGCCTCTCGTTTTCAACCAAGACCCCTTCTACTTCTGCAGCGGGGTTGCTGGTGAATCCTATGCCTAGGGGATAAATTTCTCCCACTACCAACCGATGGACCAGAGTTCCGTCATCCATTTTGCCTTCTCCATCATAAGCCTTAAGATATTTACTTAACTCACTAATCTGGTTTTTATCAGTGACTACTTCAGCTTCACTCAGGTCATCGCTTCCGAGCGCAATATAATAGTCATTAAATCCTATTTCCCAACTCGCCGAAATGATATTATGAAATTCTTCACCTTCATCGGTATTCTCCAGCATTTTTGCAAAAGCTGGATTTACTACCTTATATACAAGAGCTCCTAATGCAATATTGAAGGGGGCCGTAATATCTTGAGCCTCCTCAGGGCTAATAAGCTCACTCGTCTTATGATCGCTAAATGAGGACGATATAATATGTCCGACGACCTTTTCCTTTTGATGCTCGATATTCGTAGGCTTATTTATAAAATAATCCTTTATCTCCAGCGCGGTGGCGGTATCTATGCCGTCACCGTTCTTATTGAACTTATTGACGACAGCCGCATTAAACGCAACGCCAAGTAAATCGATGTTTTTGCTTAGGTCTACTTCGGGGGGAATGAGCGGACGTAAGTGATCCAAGGAAGCTTCGCTGATTCCAAAACGCTGACAGGTTCCGTCAACGCAGGAAGCGCTGATTGCACTATGGAAGGCGCTAGTATATAAAAATGGTGTATTCATGCATCCTAATACACCTAAAATTTAAAAGAAGATTTTAATAGCACTCCGGGCAATTCATCGGAGCAGTGACTTTTTTAAGAGACTTTTCGTCTTCTTTCTCGTCCTTTTTTAAATCCTTGATTTGTTTTTTATCGTCCTTGATGGCGTCTTTCTCGTGCTCTTCTTTTTCCTTTTTGTCGTCGCGCTCGAGTTCGTCTTCATCTTCTTTCTCGTCATCTCCGGCGGTCTTTACCACCAATTGCTTCTGGTAGTCTAAATTGTTTAAGGGTGGAATTCCTTGAGCCTTCGACTCTTCTTTCTTTTTAGAGTCTTCTTTCTTTTTGGAGTCCTTGTCATCTGAATCTTTCTCGTCAGAGTCCTTGTCGTCATCATCTTTCTTTTGGAGCCATGGGGGAAGGTTTCCCTTCTTGGCCTTGGCTTTCGACTCGTTTTTCTTATCTTCCTTAATGTCTTTTTTAAGATCGTGAGTTTCGACACTCTTTTTTTCAGAAGGCTTATCCTTTTTGAGCTTTTCAAGCTTTCCCTCGTCATCCTTGACGGCATCTTTGTAGTGCTCCTTTTTTTCTTTCTTATCGTCCCGCTTGAGTTCTTTTTCGTCGATCTTCTCCCAATCTTTGGCCGAAGATTCATCTCTCCATGTTTTAGGCAGGGAGCTTTCGCAGCCCAATTTTTTAGCTCGGGCAGTAAGCTTCCGCTTGAACTCTTCAAAACTCATGGGCCCTTTATACATGCCCCATGTACTTACAGCGGCACGAACATTCTTGCAGGAGACCACGGGGAAAGAGCGACGCTTGGGATCTAAAAATGCACTATCCTTCAATTCACTTCTTTTTTTACCATCATAACGCTCCGCACCCAGAGCTGTATCCTCGTCTACTTCAACACCCAACGCGGCAGCTTTAGCTTTTATAATAAGGTAGGCTTCGGCCTTGCCCTCTGCAGAAAGAGAGCTTTTTCCTAGCTCCGCCACAGATCTGGTGACAGAAGCTTCGTTATGCAGGGGAAAGCGTCGTAAGGAGTGGGGCACCGTTTTACCGTCCACCTTTCTCCCTCCGGGCTCAATATAAGCAAAGGCGGAGTCAGGCAAAGCCGTGACCTCTTTGCGCGTTTTTTGCTCGGCCAACATTGTTTGCAATTTGTCCGAATCTTGTATTCTTTTAGAGAAGTCGAGTTCCATATCTTTTTAGGTTAAAAGTCGTTGCTAAAATAATACACTCGTTTTTTAGCTTTGAGAATTTTTTTCTTCGCCTTGGGCATGGTATACCAGCGCCGCCGGATAAATTTCAAGTTGGTGCTCTTCCGATGCCTGCAAAACCTCGGGAAGCGGACTCAAGCCCTCAATCAAGGAAAAGTCTTTGACGCAAGCTTCCACTTCCGCCTCCCAATCTTCAGGCATTCTAGCCATGACGACCGACTGGCATAAATCTTCCAAAAGCTCCTTTTTTTTCTTGGAAAGACGCTTTATGTTGTTGGCGGCCTTCATTTCCTTTTGGGCATGCACCAATAAGTTTTCTGCCTGATAGACCACTTCTTGCACTGCCTTGGTGGTCAATTTCATAGTATCACGCTTGTTAGAACCCGTGGGGCGCCCGTGTTGTTGGGGTGTGCGCGGATGGGGGCGCCCCACTGTTACCGGACCCGCACCCGGTTCGATATCCTTGTCATCAACTACATCTTGCACGGTAGGGGTTTTGTCTTCAGGCTGATTGGTCTTGGAGGGATAGCCTTTGTCTCCCTCTTCTCCCATGTCAGGCATTAATGGTTGACCTCCCACTAAAGGAGTATAATAACCTTTTTGCCTTTCATCGATATAAGCTTCTTGCTTTCGAAGTAGTTCTTCCGTTTCAGGATACAGTCCAGTCTTGATGGTTTGAATACCTTGTTCTGGCGTGAGTATTCCGAGCTCCATGAGCCGAGTTGTAACTCTTTGTAATTGAACCTCGTCTTTGAGATCAATTTCTTGAAATGTTATGTTGGGGTATTTGCGGAATCCCATATTTTGGCAAACAAGCTTGACTTGCGGCTGAAGAAAGTCATTGATAAAGGCAGCGCGGGCTTCCTTTAATCGCTCGAGAAATATCTGAGCCTTGACCTGAGTATTGCTATACCGCTCATGCCCTACTACTACATTCTGCAGAGCTTCCTTAATGTCTTTGTCGACAATTTCATATTTCTCCGGCCCAAGCACTTTGTTGAGGTCGGGTATCACAAAATCCGCCTTGGTGGTATAATCGCTTACTAAAACGCGCCCAATACTTTCATTAGCAAACAAAGATTGCATTGCCTTGAGGTTATTTGGATTGATTCCCCCCTTGTCGGGAGTGTTGCCCATTGTAATCAACAGAATTACGTTTTCAATAGTTCTCGTGATGGCTTGATCCACCTTTTTCAATTCTAGCTTCCAATTCAGGTCGTCCAAAACGGGAAACCCGAAAGGAATGGCAAAAGGTTCGTAATCTTGCTTTTTATAAAAAGAAAAGCTAAGCTTGACAGGATCGAGCTCCATGGATATTCCGTCATATCCATATCCCCCATCCTTGATGAGTTGCTGCGTCTTTTTAGGGAGCCCCTCAAGGACTTCCTTATCATAAGGCGTCTTGGGCTCTTGGAGCCTCTCCAACTCAAATTCAGAAAGTATCTTTCTATATACCTGCCCATGAAAATTGGTAGAGCGTACGGTAGCTATGTCATAAGGATTGAGAACGATATATTTGATCGGCAACTCCCCCGGGCGCAAAAACTTGGATCCGTAAATAGTGGAAAGCTTGGCAAAGTCTTCATCGGTAAACTTACTGTCAATCCTATATAAAAATACGTTACCGCTTCTGTAGTATTCTCTAAAAAATTGATCCTTGAGGTTCCATATTTTTATTTTTTGAAACCACTTGTCTATAAACGTCCTAGCCTTTTCAGTCCCCCCTTCTATATAAAGTTCGGTATTGGCAAATTCGGACATGATGTCTATCACGTTCCGGAAAATGGGAATGTTCGCATAGGCCTTTTGGCATAAAAGTATACAATCCCTGACATCTGCCCCCAGCTTTGTATAATAATACGGAAGCATACCCTCCCGGATATTAGAATACTTGAAAAGCTTGGGACCTATAGGGGCTCTATTGAGGCGGGTTTGAGTACGAGCGACGTCCGATCCCGGCCCATTTCTTTCGTAAGCTTTAGCTGTTTGGGTATAATATGAATCCCCCGCTAAAATGGGATTCCACGGAGGATCTTCTCCTGCAATTTGTTGAGTAAGATCGTTTAGATCTTTGGGCTCAAACTGCTCCCAATACGAAGATCTTTTTGTATATTTTCGTTTTGCCATACGGTATTATACACCAAAGTCTGGCAAAAGTCTAAGAAAAGTTAAAAGTCTACTTTTGACTTTCAGGCTACAAACATCGGAACGAATGTAGACTGAACTTCCTCGCCCTTAACATTCATCATGTCGTAATATATTTTTATCATCCAATTGCCCAATACTAAAGCCGAATACGAGTCCTTTCTCGCTTTTTCGGGACCCGTCTGACGGCGCAGGTTATCCGGCAGATCAAACGTTTGGGTTCCTTGGGGTGTCGTTTTGATTTGTATGAGGGCACATTCAGCTTTTGTCTTTTCGATAAGATCTACTTGATGCTCCACGAAGTCGATCATCTTCGCGGCGGCACTTTCCTTTTCCTCTTGAGCCATTCTAAGGTATCGAAGGGATTTTATAGGAATCCTTTTCTTTCTTTGACGTTTGTAATCATCATTAACGGCGCGGGCTCCAAAGAATATTTTCTTATGGTCGAAATTTGCTTGGAGTAACTCGTTAGCAATACGAATCCATTGGGATGTAGGCTTTCGAAGTATACAGATTTTCTTTTTATTTAAGTCATATTCCAGTTTAGCTTCTCTTAAAGCCTGCTGATAATTCTCTAAATTATCAAAATTGCTACCAATAGTATGAATTTTCAGATCCGCCTGCTTGAAGAGGCTGCTCTCATTGCATGCGTTCAAAAATTGAACGCCGCCATTGTAGTCGCCGACGATGGCCACTATATTAAAATGAGTAAGCAAGTAATGAAAATAGAAGATATGGTCTTTTAACCGCGCCCCGGAGAGGGCGTAGTTATGAACGAGAGTGCCAGTTTGGCTATCATCGTTTATCTTGAATACCTGCATGGCGAAATCATCGGAGCTTTCGCTTTCCGCCCAGCTAGGGTCAAATGACAAAACATATTTGTCCGCTGGCTCTCCAGCGACCTCGACGCAGGGAGACTGACCATCAGGAATAGTACAAGCCGCCATTTTGGATATCCGAAAATAACCGGAGCTGTCATCGGTGAATACCGCCCCGAACTCTCGGTCGAACTGGCTTTGGCTCATTGACGCCTTCGCTTGGGTGATCAAGTTCTGGTCATAGAGCTGTTGAGGAGCGCAATCATAGCTGAAATGCATTATGGTACGGTGTGCTGTACCTTTTTCCTTAGCCACTCCGGTGATAAGGTCCTCGAAGGTTTCGTACAGCTTGTACATGTATTCAAACTTGTAAGAAGCGGAAGAAAGCATAATAAGCTTATTGTTCGGCCACTGATGCCGATCCTCTTCCTTCATCTTTCCTTCGGCAATCATCTGAGTCTCGAGGTTATACAAATCCTCCCTCTCGGTCGGATTTTCGACAACGGAAAGAAATGGAACTATAACTTCATTATATATTCTTTCGGGCATCAAGAGGAACTCATCGATAATAATTCTATGAAAACGAAAGCCTCGAAGCTTCTCGCCGTCGCCTAAAGGGAGCGCATGAATCTTGCTTGCTCCGAGCTCCAGCGTCCATTGGTCATTATTCTTGGCTTTACGAGTTACGCATTGCGCAAGCATCGCCGCTTCCGGCTTAGCTAGGATATCCTCGATTTTCTTGAATATCATTTTCGATTGCCGAAATGATTTGGAAATAATACCTATTTCAACGCCTTGATTCATTATGGCGTCAAGAAAGGCGAATATACCCGTAGTAAACGATTTGGACATGCCGCGAGACCATACTCCCATAAAATAATCGGATTCAAGCATTGCCTTGATTGCCATATGTTGAAATGGAAATAATTTAATTCCACTCAGCATGTCCACTGTAAAAGTGACATTACTGGAAAGAAATTTATAAAGCAATAGCTTTGCCTCGTGCTCGTCCAGAAATCCCTTCTTGGAAAGGATCTCTTGGTTGATCGCCGAGGAGTATTTGTCGCGCCCTTGCTGTTTGCCTGCAACCCAAGTCATTATTTCTCGTCCCCGGGCCTCCAGTGAATCGCCCACTTATAGCTGGGGGTAGCTATACCCTCCATATGCTTGGGGGGAAGGCAAGAAACCGCAGCTCGCAAGTTATGCTGCAAAGTCTCTATGACGACATAGAGGTCTTTAATCTGCTTGTCTTGTATATCTATTTTTCTTTCTAGGTGCTTATTCGAGTTCATGATGATCAAAAAAATATTGTAAATCAACGTCCCATAGATCTTGGCCGTAATAAAGGAGCTTTGGCACTATTGATTGAGAGTTGGTTCGGGTTCCCGTAAAAAGAAATTGGCAATGGCCCTTGAATTCATGAGTTAGTACACGCATATTGTGCCATATGTAAGAAAGGTTGGATCTGTGTGGCCCGAAATTATTATTTTTCTTTATCTTCTCTATACTGCTTTCGGTAACTATATATAAGAATGCGCTAAATTGCCGCGCTCGTTCAAGCTCTCGCTTGAAGCGAGAAAGTCCCACCGTCATCGTTCCCTTGAAATCCCCCTCGCTTTTGCGGTCTACAAAGGTATAAGAATAATGATCTCCCCCCATGGTGTAATCTCCAAAATCCAATTTATGAGACTTGCTCTTCTTGAACCTCAAGGGCTTTTGTTCGCGGCTATCTATGTATATTGGAATTTCTTCTATTGAATTTTTTTTCCGGAAAAAGTTTTGTGTTATCCCTTTATTATATATTGGTTCAAGGCCAAGCTCTTTACAGGCTTGTCCATAACCGCCGAAATTATTCTTATACAAATCAATTGGCGGTAGTTTATTTAATTCTATTTCCAGATGATTAGGTCCATATTCAAGCTTATTCTTTTCTATTCTGTTCTTTAGTTGTCTTAAGATGTATTCCTTTACTTCCTTTTTGTCTTTGTGCGTATTGCACCATTTAAGCATTTGCATACGGGTGGAGAAGTCCATCCCGAAGTAATCCGCTTTGTTCTTAAAGGGGAGAGGGTCTCCCGTAAGTCTATTGATTCGGGGATAGTAGGTGGTATAGTACTCCGCCACGGTTTTGCCGTGAACCTTTATATGACGGTGAAGTGCAGCATCGTTTGCAAATTCGTTGCCGCATTCCATGCACTTTACTTTTTCGCTACTTGCCATCTTCTTAGTTTCCAGAATAATTTTACAAATAGACTGGGTATTCTTAAATTAAGACCTTTTGTGTTTTTTACTAATGGTTTTTGCGCAAATATTGCTCTTGACAGGATTTTTTTGTAGAAGGGCATATTCATTAATCTGCAGTTTTCTATCCGTATTCCTTTTGTCTTGGGCAAATCATCAATGTCGTAATCCGACCAATTTCCCAAGTCTATGCAGGCACCGTCCCACCAATGCCTGAAGGGATTCAGGAAGAGGCTGTTTTTTATAGTTACTTGAGATACTTGGCATTTGATGGTAAAATGATGCTTGGTGTTAAGCGCCACGAATACGCATCCGTCAAATGTTATTCGTCCTCCCCGCACTATGTCCACACAATCTTCATAACCCCCTGATATTATACAGTTTTTTACATTGACGTCCCATACGTTCGACAGCTTAAGCCCTTCGGCCACTCCATTCGCTTGAATTACGCAATTTACGATGGCTATGTCTCTGCAATTGCCGAAACCCAAGGCGTTATCGTCCCATTGACCTTTGGCCTTATCCGGATCCCCCTTGAAAAAGGAATCCTTTATTACTATAGCTGGGTCAGCCATACGAAAAGAGGCATTCCGGCCCCTACCCAAGTAGCCCAGCAATCAGCGACATCAGAGGTGCCTCTTTGGCTTTTGTCGTCCCATACCTCCTTAGCCATGCCGGCTATAAAACCCAAGGCAAAAAGGGGCTCCCACACGAAACCACAG
>CEUI01029909.1_pt1 | contig 16458 bp, 27 predicted proteins | sample 531411 | NCBI WGS metagenome assembly CEUI01 (sample SAMEA2622841, study PRJEB7988) | marine metagenome | isolation source: saline water (ENVO:00002010), including
GAGTGTGAACGCTTGCAAGGCTTTGAAGACGGCTGGACGAGCAAGCGCATGGAGTTGGAGCTAGAAGGCAACGAGTGGAAGCCCACGGGCAAGGTGGAAGAGCAGAAGGACGGCCCACGTTACCGCCAAATGGGCAATGCGGTGAGCGTACCCGTAGCTGAGTACATTGGGCGCAGAATGGCGGAAGCTGGATGAGTGAGCACACGATAGAGGAGAGTCGCCCTGCGGACTATGATTCTTGGAGTGACGGCAAGGGGTTCACGACCAAGGACTGGAAGAAATTTGAACTGGCGGTAGACAAGTTTTGGTTGAATACGCAATTGGCATACTCTGGTGGAAAAAAGATCCGCACGAACATTCCGCGAAGGAAGCCGAGCAGAACTTTATTTGATTTGGTATGGAAGCAGAAGTAAAGCAGCGAGACTTCTTGGCGGATTTGCGTAACAGTTACTCTAGCGTGCTCATAGCTGCTGAGTATTGGCGCAAGCGCAAGTACCGTGTGACTTTGCAGCCCAATGAGGAATGCCCACCCGGCGGTGACTGGAAGGATTATACGGATGACTGCGACTTGACTTTGAGCATTCCCATAGAAGTAAAGCAGAGCAGCAAAGCATGGTGTGGAGCGTTTGATTATCCATTTGCCCAAGTTCGGGTGATGGCGAAGCACGCATGGGACAATAAAGACCCGAAGCCGCATTTGGTAATGATCATGGATGCGAAAGCTCAAGCGGCGGTCATCGTGCCTGGTAGTAGTTTTCCGACTTGGGTGGAGCGCTACCAGACGGACTCCAGAGACGGCAGGAGTCAGTGGGTATATGATTGCAGCAAGCGAAAATGCGAGTGGGTGACTTTATGAATGCCGAAGGTCAGTGCGCTAGGGAGTTGAAGGCAATCATGGAGCGTTGGCTGGAGGAGAGCGATTTGGACGTGGATGAGATTGTAGAGAGCGCTCAATTGGCGGTGGATATGTTTTTGAATGAAGACACGGTGGACTTCAACAGCGACATTGATCTATGAGTACCAACGCCAAACGTAGGGGCAGTCAGTACGAGGCTGCATTCGTGACTCAGGCGTTGAAGCGCGGACTGGACGTTCTGGAGCCGTATGGGGATTACATGCCTTACGACGTTATGGTGCAGAACGATGAGGGTCGCATACAGCGCGTTCAAGTGAAGGGGACTAGCGCGAACATCAAGAACAAACCCGGCTATAAAGTGATAGCGGCTAGTGGCAATTCCCAGAAGCGTCCGATCAAGGGCGAAGAAGTGGACGTTCTGGCGGCATACGTGGAACCGGAGGATTGTTGGTATTTAATTCCCATCAGAAAGATTGAGGGTGGCGTAAGCGTATATTTGAACCCGAATACGAAATTGAACGGGAGATACGAAGTGTGGAAGGAAGCGTGGAACGTATTCCAGAACGGAGGGATACCGGGATGACGCATTCATTGTCCATAGAACCGAATGACGACTGGTTGTGCGACCACTACTGGGGAGACCCCGAAGAGGAAGAAGAAGAGGAGGAAGAGGAGTGCGAGGGTGAGGATTTGAGGGAAGAGCAAAAGGCAATAAAGATCGGGAGAATACTGCAAAGTTATGGAGATACCAGAAGAGACGAAACCAAAGAGGGGAGAGACGGATGGAACTGCACATGATAGTATTTTGGGTGACCGTCATCTGGATGGCATGGACGCTGTGCAGACAGTTGAGACATTGACTGCCTTGGCATTGGCATATTTGTGGGACGACCCCGTAAACAATAATTTTGACTATCCTTGGGCATGGAGAAGATGATGGGAAAGTTTTGGCTGAAGGGAGCGCTGCCGGACGGTTGCATGGTGGAAAAGCCGAAATTGGAGCACAACAAATGCTTGGCAAGTTTTCATGCCTACAGCGTGGACGAGATATTGCAGTACGGCATGTCCGGTGAGGTTTTGGAGCAGCGAGCGGAGTTTGGTCAGTGGCTTTTGGGCATAGTCAAGCACGGTGGCCCGAAAGTGGACGGTAAACCGCTGTATGATCCTGACACGGCAATGCGAATTTGGGAGGCATTCATTGAAAAAACAAGCGGGAAAGATTAAGGGATGGAGCGAATATCACTGGAAAAAGTTCGGGAAGTGTTTACCGACTGGGAGTGCCGAGGGCTACGAGTCCTGTGTAAAACGCCTTGGGCCACCACCATTGAAATTAAGCCCAGAGACTTTGGATCGGATACGGGAAGCTGGCTCGTTGGAAGCGAAGAAATCCCGGCGGCAACGCTGGAAGCGGCGCTAGTGGTAGCGTGCGAAATGGTGAATCGTGGCTAACATAACATACGCAGATGAGGTAGACCCCTACTTCGGCATACCGTGGCCCGAAGGGCAGTTGAAATATCAAAAGGGAAAGTTGGTATGCGCACTCAGCGACTACGAGGTGGACGAACTTACGGAGCGAGATCCGCAACAGGCTGAGACGCTCACCAGGTTATTGCTAGACCAACCCAAGGCTGAGAAGGACGATCCCATAGCATGGGGGTGGACATTGCCCTCGTGGCGGCGGGTGATGGAAACTTGGAGCGACACCAAGATTCACGTGATACTTGGTGGTAACCGGAGCAGCAAGTCTGTTTTCGCATCCCGCATGTTGATGCACCTCGCCATGCAGATACCCGAAGCGGAACTGCGTAGTATGCACATCAGCGAGGAGCGCAGCATATCGGACGCTCAAAAGTACATGCACGCCGCGCTGCCCATGCGGTACAAGCGTGGAAAGAAGAAGAGCGAGAACCACAGTCTGCTATACTCTCAGAAGAACGGATACAGCGACAACAAGATGATTTTGCCGCCTACTGAGGAAGACGTGGAGCGTGGAAGTACCGTGTACTTTAACAATTATCGGCAGTACATGGCGGATAGCCAAATCTTTGAAGGGTGGAATGCTCACTGCATAGCTTGTGACGAGGAAGTCAGTGAGGATATATTCAACACTTTGCTCGCCAGACTGACTGACTTTCATGGCAGACTGATTCTGACTTTTACTACGTTGCAGGGCTGGACACCACTCATCAACTCGCTCTTGAAGGGTGCGGAAGTAGTGGAAAAACGTTACAGCAATTTGATCGGCAGGGAACTCCCCGTGGAGCAAGTCAGCGCCAATTGGCCCGACTGCCGAATATACAACTGGTGGTCGGAAGACAGTCCCTTCATAGATGCGGACGAGCTAGTCCGCACTTACTCCAAGCAGCCACTGGAAATCAAGCTTGCCAGATTGTACGGAATCCCAAGCAAAAGCTTTCACGGACGCTTCCCAAAATTCAGCAGGGAAGTAAACGTTATACCGCACGACCAAGTGCCGTTCATAAAAGATCCTACGCTAAGATGCACAAGGTACTTCGTATGCGACCCCGGTGGAAGCAAGCCTTGGGTGGCTATATGGGCGGCGGTGCTGGACACTGGGCATATATACATCTACCGCGAGTTCCCTGAGCAAAGCATGGGTGCATGGGCATTGCCCCACGTAAATGGTGCTGGACGCTCCACGGGAAAGCCGGGGCCGGGTCAAAAGCCGTTAGGCTGGGGATATGCGGACTATTCCAACTACTTCAAGGATCAAGAGCAAGGGGAAGACATTTTTGAGCGAATCGTTGACCCGCGAATGGGCGCTGCCACGGTGCGCACCAAAGAAGGTACGAGCAGCATCATCAACAGCATGTCCGACTTGGGGTTCGTGTTTCGTGCTGCGCCGGGTGCGGAAATAGAGAGCGGGATCGCCGCCATCAACAACTTGCTCACTTGGGATGAGACAGAGCCGCTGACCGACAAGAACTGCCCCAAGCTGTACATCAGCGACCAATGCGAAAATACCATCAGCAGCTTTTTAGAGTATACTGGAACGGGTGGCAGTACGGAGCATTGGAAAGATCAGATAGATACAGTGCGTTACTTAGTCACCAGCGGCGCTGAATACGTCACCCACAACATGCTTCAGACTACCGGTGGCGGTGGATATTAGTTGACGCTTACTGAGTCTGCTTGTAGTTTTTGCAATACGCATGGACGCAAGCGATCCAGAACTTTTGTATGCTAGTAAAGAACCGGATGTTGATTATCTCATCCAAGCGTACAAGACGACTCAGTCCGATCTTGGCGAGTGGTTAGACCGCCGCCAGAGGGATTGGGATGTGCGTAACTGCCAGTGGGCTGGCAAGTCAAACGACTTCAAGAAGCACTCATCCTTACTCAGTACCGGTGAGGTATTCCCCTGGAATGGAGCTTCAGACCAAGAGGTAAGACTTGCAGACGAACTAATCGGTTGTCGGGTGGCAATGTGCATGAATGCCATTCGCCGCGCTCACATCATAGCTACTCCCACCGAGCATAACGACGTGGCGAGAGCGGCGGTCATCAGCAACTTCCTGCGATGGTTGATCAACTCGCGCATGGATGAATTTTATGCTCAGTGTGAACTTTCGTTGAATCATCTATTTGAGAAAGGGTTGGCGGTCAGTTACGTCTACTGGGACTCCCACGACTTGAAGCAGCAGCAAGCGATCAAGATGGACGAGATTGCCGCTACCATGCCTGAGATGGCGCAAATAATAGCGGACGGATCAATGGACTCCCAGATCGTGGAGTTGCTGAAAGAGAATTTCAAAGTGAGCAAATCCAAGGGGAAAGCCATGCTTCGCGAATTGCGCAAGGACGGAGAAACTACTATTCCCATAACCCGAAAAGTCGTAAACCAGCCTCGCATAAAGGCTCTGACTCCCGACGAAGATATATTCTTTCCGTCTTGGACGATTGACCCGCAGCAAGCTCCATATTGCTTCCACGTCATGAAAATGACACCGGAGCAGTTGAAGGCGAAAGTAGCTAGTGAGGACTGGGACAAGGATTTCGTTGAGGCGTGCATTGAATCCAACGCTCGCGGTGCGGACGACGTAGGCAACGAGTGGAGACTGCGGGAAACTTTGGACACTGCGGAAACGGACGACCAAACGATAGACGTGATTTACACTTATCAGCGTCTTCTGGACGAGGATGACGTTCCCGGCATTTATTGCACCGTCATATGCGCTTCCGTGCCGGAGTTATACGCCAAGCACACATTGCTTGATTACGGGTCAGGTCAGTACCCGTACGTGGTCACCAAGCTGGAAGAAACTTCCAAGCGTTTGTATTCTTCACGGAGCTATCCCGAATTGTGCGAAAGCTTGCAGCAAGTGCTAAAAGTAGAGACGGACGCGCTGATTGACCGTACTTCACTAGCGACTTTGCCGCCATTGGAACATCCGCTTGGTAGAGCGCCATCAGCATGGGGGCCGGGAGTAAAAGTGCCTTATCGCACACCGGGCGAGACCCACTTTGCGGACACCCCGAAATTTGATGCGGGTAACGTTGAGATTCGCAGGTTCATAAAGGAAGCGGCTAATAATTATTTCGGACGCAACGCACCGGGGGTTGATCCCATTGAGGCGCAAGCCAAACAACAAGCTACCGTGGACAAGGTGTTTGGACACCTCAAGCAAGTCTTGGATCAAGTGTACGACTTGTACCAGCAATACGGCCCTGACGAAGAATATTTCCGTGTAACGGGCGTAAACGACATTCAAAAGTTTGCCAAGGGTGCGGCGGGAGAAAGGTTTGATTTTTGGCTACAGTTTGACGTAGCCACTCAAGATCCTCAACAGATGGTGGAGCGAGTGAAGGCAATTGCGGAACTTGGCGGAATGCTGGACAAGAACGGCACGCTGGACACGGAAGCCCTCTTGCAAGTAGCGGTAGCTCAAATATTGCCGGGAGCGGCTGAGACGGTCATGTTGCCCACGGAAACCGCATCCGCCAAAGCAATGGACGAGGAACGTAAAACCATCGCGGAAATTTACGCCGGAGTACCACCCAACGTTCAAGAGGGGGATGCTCACGAAGCCAAACTGCAAATTTTCCAACAATGGCTACAGCAGCCTGACATTACGCAAAAGGTGCAGCAAGATCCCGCCCTTCAAGAGCGGATAGATACGTACCTTAAGCAGCGTCAAATGCAGATTATGCAGAAACAAAATGTAAATATCGGCAGGTTGGGAACAATGCCTACGCCATACGGTCAGACCGCTGCGGCGTAAGAAAGGAGAATAATAAATATGCCAAAAGTAGGAAAAAAGAAATTCGCTTATACACCTAAAGGAATGGCGCAAGCCAAGTCTTACGCTAAAAAAACAGGTAAGAAGGTTGGTGGAAAGCGTAAGAAGAAAAGATGAGCATCACTTATCGTGGTGAAAAATTTAGTGGCGTAAACAAGCCAAAGCGAACACCAAATCACCCAAAGAAAAGCCACGCAGTCTTAGCCAAGGAGGGAGATAAAACGCGCTTGATTCGCTTTGGACAACAGGGTGTGTCGGGAGCTGGCAAGAGTCCCAAGACCGCATCTGAGAAGGCAAGAAGGAAATCCTTCAAGGCAAGGCACGCCAAAAATATTGCAAAAGGAAAAATGTCCGCCGCTTATTGGGCTAACAAAACAAAATGGTGATGTGTCAAACTTGCAAAGAGAATGGTATTGGGTCATTGCCATGCTGTTGTTCTTCCTAGAGAGAGACGTACTAGTAGACACTTTGTTCCTTATCCTTGGTATAATATACAACGCCACACGCTAATGCCTTTTAAGAAGCTAAAGAACGGAAAATTCCGATCCCCGTCCGGCAGACAGTTAAGCGCAAAGCAAGTCCGCGCTTACTATGCCCACAAGAAAGCCAAGAAAAAAAAGTAATGCTCAAGAAGTTTATCAATAGCCTAAACAAGACTTACCACGAGTTGGACACTAGCGAGGTCATCAAAGCACTGGCAATCATCCGTGAAGAGCCGCACTTCAAAACGTTCATAGAGTTTCGTGAAGCCCAGCGGGAAGAAGTCATACGCCACTTGGGGGCGGAGACGGACACCAACCGCCACTTCCTACTGACCGGCAAGCTGGAAGCCATAGACCAGGAGTTGGACATGATAAAGACACTTTCCTAGCACATCCACACACCGCTGCTATGCCCTTCCTCTCACAGAGGGGAGGGGCTTTTTTGTGCCATGCTTAATGAGAACCGATTATCAATAAGATTGCCATACCGACTGCAAGAAGCTACAATTTGCAACAACTGAGGCAAAACGCCTCTGAAGTATTTATGGAAACAGAAATGCAAGAGGTAGTCTCCGAAGCCTCTGAAAATTCGGTGGAAGTTGAAACGCAAAGTCCGGAGGGCAACCTCACAATGGCAGAGTTCGCAGATTCATTGCTGAAGAAACGAACACAGCCGGAAGGAGAACCCGAAGGCGCAGAAGGAGAAGAGGAAGCCGCTGAACAAGCTGCGGAAGAGTCCGATCCCGAAGCTACGGAAGTCATGGAGGAGGAAGCGGAAAACGCTGAACCGCCCCCAGAGACGTCTGATGTTCTTTCACAGTACGGAATAGACCTTGATTCACTCTCAGAAGAAGAATCAACGGCGCTGGCAAAGCAATTGAACGCAAGCGCAGTGAAGAGGTTTGGCAAGCTGACGGCGCAAAAGAAAGCCTTGGCTGCTGAAAACCAAGCACTGCAACAGCAAGCGATTCAAGCCCAGCAAGCGCAGCAACCTGCATCCGCACCTGCCTTTCTAAGCGAAAACGCTTTGTCCGGGGCAAGCAACGAGCAGCAACTTCTGCAAGAGGTGGAAAATCTCAACTCACTCATTGAGTGGGCGGAGGAGGGAATGGAGAACGAAGTGCAGTATGATGACGATGGTAACGAATACGTCGTCAAGGATGCTGACAAAACTTACTCCAAAGCCGACCTCAAGAGAATCCGCAACAACGCTCGCAAGATAATCCGCAAGGATGCACCTGCGAGGCAGCAATGGATCAAGGAGCGCGCAACCGCTGACCAACAGGCAATAGACACCTTCTCTTTTTTGGGAGAACCCGAAAGCGAGGATTACGGTCTTTTCATGCAGGTCAAGGGGAGCGCCCTCTACAAACCTTTGGTGGATCATTTGCCAAACTCCAACTTTGCGTTGGGTCTAATGGTGAAAGGTCTGCGCGCCGTGCAAGCTGAACAAGCTGCGGCGGGAAAACCGAAGAAAACGAAAAAGCCGAAAGCGCCAACCGCAACAACGGAAGCTGCACCGGCTAAGGCGTCAGGGCCAAAGGGAGAAGTGAAAGCACGGAAGTCACTGGAAGCGGCTCATGCAAGATTCCAAAAATCCGGAAGCATGGCGGACTACACCGATTACCTAAAGCTCAAGCGGCAGGTAGCATAATTTAACAATCATACAATATATAAGGAGGGCCAAACAAAATGGCATCAAGTACTAGCTACAATACGGCTGGCAACAGAGAAGATCTCACCGATATCTTAACGATTCTAGAGCCAGAGTCCACACCACTAACTTCACTCGCCAACAAGAAGACTGCCACAGGCACGTTCTTTGAGGTACAGGTAGATGATTTGAGCACCGCTGAATTTTCGGGAGTCGCTGAGGGAGAAGATGTTACGGCATTTTCCAACAAAGCCGCAAATCGCACTCGCCTTGGTAATTACATCCAAAAATTCCGCAGACCATATATGGTTTCGGATATACAAGAATTGGTAGACACCGCTGGCGTTTCCAGTGAATTTGCCAATGCTGAAAGTAAAAGCATCAGAGAACTCAAGCGCGATTTTGAAGCCGCAATCTGTTCCGCTCAAGATCGTCAAGCCGAAGCTGGCGCTGGCACACCATACAAAACTCGCGGCATGTTCAAATGGCTGGGAGTTGGTGGTCAACCAAGCGACGTCCCTGCTGCTTTTCAGAACGTTGCCAATGATACCGGTGGTACACCCGTTACTGAAGCTGAGTTTAATGCAGTTCTTCAAGAACTCTACGAAGCTAACGGAATGCCCGGTGGTCAGCTTACTTTAATCGCTGGGCCAACGTTAAAAAGTGACATTTCCGACTTCAGTCGCCAACTTGCCGCTACCAACGGAACTTACCAAGTTACTCAATCTGCTGAGTCCAAGAAGATCACCTTATCAGTTTCCGTATATGACGGGGACTTTGGCGTGTGCAATATCGTCCCGTCCGTGTTTTTGAATCGGACTAGCGGAAGCGCCACCGTAGACGGTAATGCCGGACTACTAATTGATCCGGAGTACGTATCCGTATTCACGCTCAAAGCGGAATCCCGCAGCGAGTTGGAGGATCAAGGAGGTGGAAGACGTGGCTACTGCGATCTGATTGCGGGACTTGCTTGCGAGTCTCCTAAAGCGCACGGCTACTTTAACTAATCTTGAATCTTAACAGGGAGAATTAATTAGATGCCAGAATTAAGCAATAATGAAGCAGGTCGCGGTTTTACGCATGTTTACACCGCAACCTATGAAGACCTACAAACAATCGGTAACGGCGGACAAGCTACCATCGCAACCATCCCCGCCGGGGGTGCAGTTGAGATGATAGGGGTTTACGAGTCCACCGCATTCGCCGGTACTACGTCTCTAGTCATTGACGTCGGAACAACCGGAGGAGACCCGGACGAGTTCATTGACGCTCTTGACGTAGATAATATGGGTACGGGTACTACAAACCCCGTCTTTAATACGGGAGATGCCTTCACGGGCGGTCAATCTCAACCTGCTGGCGCGGCTAGTACAGCCACTCCTATTCTACTGGAAGTAACTGACGCAGCTATTGCATCAGCGACTGCCGGAGAGTTAGTGATTGGTATTCGTATCGTGGATCTCGGACAGTACGTTCCCGGTTCGTAATCATAGTTTAGTTTACTCATTGGGTTTGCCGTGGCGCGTTTGGGGTAGCGCGCTGCGGCTTTTCCCGACTACGAAAACCGACAGTAAAAGACAATGGCAGACGTATTTATTCCAAAATGGAAAGCGGGTAACGGGAGCGCCTTCATGAAGAACTTGGAGAGATATCTCAAATACGAGGTAGATCTTGAGCAACATGAAGCAGCCATGCGAGACGCTATGGCTCGCAAGGAAAACCGCGAAATGGGTTCTGCCAGAGTAGACGGGCTAGGGCAGTTGAAAGCGACTATACCAGCCAGAGAGTATTTTAGGTGGCATCAGCAGGAGCGTGGATGCTGGGGAGACCGGCAATTCATCAAGGAGTGGGTCAGGGACAACCCCGATCACAAAGCTAAAGGTAACTCGTGAGAGTCTCAACGGTATCATCCCTATCCGACAACGTAGCTGCGTTGTGCGGGGTAGATGCCTTCATTACTAATGAGGCTGCGGCAGTAGTCACCAGCCTCAACCGCTTCGGCAAACTGGCATGGGAGCGTACCGCTTGGCCCTTTAGCAGCGTCTTGAAGCAAGTAGTGCCGGACGTTCGCGTAAGAAGCATAGACGTAGGCAGTGGCGGCAGTAGCTACTCTTCAGCACCTACGGTAGCAGTCGCAGGAGCGGCAACCGCCACAGCTACGATCAACAGCGATGGCGAGGTTAACGGAATAGCGGTAACGGCAGGAGGCACGGGTTACGTGTCAGCACCCGCAGTAACTTTCAGTGGGGGAGGTGGAAGCGGAGCAGTAGCCACCGCAAACATCATAGCCCTAATTGACATGGGTCAGACGATGGATCTCATCTATCGCATCACGGACGTTGACCCTTACGGAAACACAAACCCTACTGACCTGGCATACCGCATAGAAGCGGAGTCGGGGGCAACCGAATACGGGTTGGCAATTTTAGAAAACCGCAGCAGCACAGCACCCGTATGGGTACACTACCGCACACCGTGGCCCGGATACGCTAGTGGAGCATCCGACTTTCCGTACTTGTTTGGTGCGTATGCGGTCATGGGGAGTTATGGCGATTGGTTGCAAGCAGACGGTCAGGCATCAAAAGCCGCAGCAGTGTGGAATCAGGCGGAAGGAATTTTACAAACGGAGTTAGACCAGTTGGAACGCCAGCAGCGTCAGACTACTCCATTACTAATTAACACTTACGGCACAAGCGCCGCACAACCATAATCATTATGTCAGGATCAGTAAGCGAATATAGAGGACTTGGGCTAAACGGCGGGGAGTACATCTCAGACACTAACGTACACACTGGTAACTGGTTTGCCATTCAAGCTACGGAGGACACGGTAATTCAAGCTCAAGCCAGCAATATTACCAACTTGGACAACATTTGCCAGCCGGTAGACAATATCACGTTGTCCGCAAATACCGTCCTTTACGGCAACTTCACGAGCATTGACCTGACTAGCGGAGCGGTAATCGCCTACAACATTTGATCCAATGCCAATTGGTTTAGGAGTTCAGTTAGGACTTGGTGGCGGAAGAGCCTCCACTAGTAGCGGTGCAAGCGGTGGCGTGGCGCTGACGGATGAATTGGCATACCCGAATGGTTTGTGGACGGCCAGCAACTACACGATTACCGTCCAGCCCGTTTACCACTTTGATGCAAGCATTCTAGACGGCGCGGCGGCTGGGAACAATCCGTCCAACGGAACGGCAGTAGCAACTTGGGGAAATCGCTCCGGGCAAAGCACCGACTACGATGCCATTCAGAGTACGGCATCTGCGCAACCAGTGTTCCAGGGGAACTACGTAGACTTTATTCCGAATGATTACATGTCAGTCAACAACCCGCCGGGATTGACAGGTGGCGAAGCGTTTACGCTAATCACGGTGGCGTACAAAGACGGCACGGGAGTATTTGCTCCGGTAGGTAAACACCCGCTGATTAATTCGTATTACCTGCCGTTAAATTATTCAAACGGAGTTACGTATTTTCTTTCCGGCAGCGGTAGTGTTTCTACGGCGGGATACGGCCCGCACTTCAATTCAATTCAGCAGTTCGTTGTAACTAAAGACACAAGCAACGACGTAGAATATTTTCTTCAAGGCAATAACTCGTACAAAACTTTATCATATGGATTTACGTTGTCTGGTCTTTTTGGAACAATAGGACACAACGGCTACAACCATGACGGGCGGATTTATGAAATTCTGCTTTTTGACAGCCAACTCTCTGCCGCGAATTTAAACGTAATCAGGACGTATCTTAACAACAAGTACACAGACCTACCCGCCTCTACGGCATTTTAATGATGAAATACCGACTATATTCATCACGCTCCGGCTGGACTTCCCGCAACTCATCACTAGAAGAACACCTTGGTATTCCGGATGGTAAAGGAACTCTCCGCTACGCCGTGATCAGCGAAGTTGAAAATTCCGAAAACGCTGATTTCGGTAAGTTCATAATGCCCGTAATGACTGAAGGCACGTGGAAATGCGATGACCAGTTTCCAGCATCCGACTTGGTTGATTTTGATCCGGAGTGGAATCCTTTAGTTCCACCCGAATGAGGTCACTTGCCATACTGTTTTCAATTATGCTTACCGGCTGCACCATGAAATCCCTCATTACACCAGCGGCAACCGTTACGGGTGCGGCAGTTGGTAGTATTGGTGGCCCTGTAGGCGCCGGACTGGGAGCGGGAGCAGCCTATGCGGGAGCAGAGATTTGGACTCTTGACGATGAAAACAAGAAGCTTGTAACCGCCATTACTACGGGTGACGTCAAAGGCATCGTGGCTGCTCAGATGAAGTCGCAAGAAGGTAGAATAAATGAAGTCGCCGGAAGCATTTGGAACACGCTGAAAATTGCCGCGCTCGTAGTGCTGGGCATCATGTGCGTACCGCTGTTCATTACGCGATCCAATTCTAAGAAAATCAACGCAATATGCGAGGAGTCAAAAAATGGAAAACCTAAAAAAGCTTTGGGGAAGTCTAAGTAAAAGGGGCAAGATCGTAGCCGGTTTTGCCGCATTCATAGTCATCGTGGCAGTCTTGGAATTGTTCACGGGATGCAGGAGCATGGAACTTACAAGGACATGGAGCTTTTAGAAGACAAGTCTTTATGGGGAGGTATCGGCGGATTAGCCACTACGATGGGGTTAGCTCAGTGGAGTCACTTGGCATCACTAGTGGCTGCGTGCTGCACTATTACTTTCATGGTCATACGCATTTACCAGATAACTAGAAAGTGAGGAACTATCGCGCATTTGGAGAATTAGACGATCCCGTTCTTACGGACGGCGACAATGGTTTTTCGGGTGTGGATTCCTACTTGGAGGCGGAAACGTTAAAGCCGGGATTTGTTCAACTGTCTGAGAACATGCGACTAGACGGAGATCGGGCAAACGTACGCAAGGGCTGGGACTTCCTAGCCGCTACTGCGTCAGGGCCACTGAACACATTCAGCTACTCCAACGGGGTGGAAGAGGTATTCACCACCGGACGCTACAGTGATCCGGATGACGGCAACCAGGATTGGTTGGTAGCGGCAACCAAGTCGGCGGCTCTATTGTGGAACAAGGATAATCTGAACGGACTGAGCGTAGAATACTACTCCGCGACGGTGGCATACACTACCGTAGACACTTCTGCTGAAACCATAACCATCTCCAGCCACAAATTCCAAGTGGGTGATACGGTGCAGGTAAGCACCACGGGAGGATTGCCCAGCGGACTGTCGGCAAGTACCACTTACTACATAATAGACGCGAGCAGCAACACGATCAAACTTGCCACTACCCTTGCCAATGCAAAAGCGGGAACGGCAATCAACCTGACTTCGCAGGGAACGGGCAACCACACCATACAAAGTGTGGTTATCCTTGCCCAAGACCCAATGATCGTGCAAGCGTTCAACCAGGTATACATTATGCGTCTGGACGCTCGCCCATTGGTATGGGACGGGGCAACCGCCGCTACGGGTACTACCGTGGATACGAAGTTTGAGGCATTGAGTTCTTCGGCAAGCGGCACGGGAGACCCATTCCCATCAACGAACTTCGGAATCTTTATGCGTAACCGACTTATCGGTTCTCAGCCACCCACTACGGCAACGCCTACTACTGCGAAGACAGGCGCTCAAATAATCGTAGCGAGCAGTCTGCTTACCCCAAACAACGTAAACAGCAGTACTTCGGAGTTCTACCTCAACTTCGGATCAGCGGATTATTTCGTAGGTGCTGTACCGTATTTGGAGAACCAGCTTTTGGTCTTCCTCCGCAATTCCGTGCATATGATCACGAACATCCACTCCACGGACATATCGGAGCATTATGAAATCACTCGCGAATATGGGTGCGTATCCCCACGCAGCATTACTCAAAGCGGCGCGCAGACTTACTTCTTGAGTGACATGGGAGTAATGGTTATGACACCCCAAAGCGACCCCGGCAAAGGCATGGGAATAGTAGTGAGCAAGGTACAGGGTGATGCCATGCCATTGAGTCGCAGCATCCAAGACCAGCTTTACGACCCCGACACTGGAATTAACCAAGCGGCAGTGAACAAATCCGTAGCAGCTGTTTATAACAATCACCTGTATTTGGCAGTGCCTATGGATGATGACACCACGCCAAAAACGGTATTCATCTACAGCATCCTTCAAGGAGCATGGGTCAGCAAGGATACCTACGCAGAAGGCATTCGCAACTGGGTGGAACTGCCATACGGCAGCAACCCGCTACGCTCACGGCTCTTCGCCACGATGCCCAAGGGCTGGTACTTAATGGAAGAGAATGCGGGGCTAGATGACACCGGACGCGAGATAGGCGACAATTCGCAGAGCGGGACTACCGCAATTGCGGGAAAATTAAAGACCAGGAACTACACATTCGGAGATCCCACAATCAAGAAGTGGAGGGCAGGACAGCTTGCCGCAAACGTGGTGAACAACGATGCGTTCAACGTAAAGGTGAACTCCATTGATCCGGACGTCACTTCACCTGCCACGGCATACACTGCTAGTGGAACGGAAGAAGTGCTGGTGCGATTCGGTGCGAGGCAACGAGGTCACTCAGCTAACGTTGAGGTAAACGTTACGGCAGGGTCGCCTTCTTTTCGCCACGTCGCGATACAGGCGACAGGGCAAGCCCTATCCCAGAGGAGGACGGTAGCATGACGTACAAAGTAGGAGAGTTGCTCACGCCCAACACTGTTGGCGACATGGCGGAGCAAAACGCCAGTGCCGTACTTATCACGGGCGGGGTAATAAACGACTGCACGATCCAAGATCCAAACTTACGACTAAACTCTTACTCCGTGTCCAGTGCTCCGGCAAACGCACCTGCGGCAAGAATAATATACGTCACGGATGGAGACGGGGGGAATCCTTGCTTGGCGGTAGGAAATGGGTCAGCGTGGAAGCGCATAGCATTGGGGGCAACGATTTCAACATGAACGCTGTAAAAGAAGTGAGTAATTATGTCAGTGAGGTTCACGAGATGCTAAACGAACTGACGAACTATGCTCGTAATAACGACAAAGAAAGATGCTTTCCAAAAAAAGCGTGGACTTGGGAAAGCACTAAAAATTTTTTACATTATCATTTAAATCAAGGAACTTTACTTTTCGTTAGAGACGAGGAGGGAGAGGTGTGCGGTTTAACCACATGGTGGAGGTGGCGCAAAAAAGACTTGGTTGACTTGAATGATGATGACATTTTTCAGAACCCACCAAAACACTATCCAGACGGAGACTTACTGTATTTGTCCGACGTAGTGACTACCAAGCCAAACGCCATGAGGCTACTGGCGAAGGAGTTAGTCAGACGCAATCCTGACTATGCTTCTACCGAAATTTGGGGAACGAGAAAAAATAAAAAGACGGGAATAGCGTCTCGCGTTCGTTACACTCGTAGAATTTTAGACTTAATTAAATGAGGTAATGTTATGGGAAAAGGTGATTCAGTTATAAATTATCCATCGCAGCCAAGTTATGGCGAAGGAATGCGTGAGGCTCTAGATGCGCAAGTAGCGTTACTTACAGGCACAAGAGTAGGAGAGTCAGACTTCACGGGGGTTGGCCCGTTAAGTGAACTTGTTCGCGACTACGAAGCGCCGCTGCGTAAGGAAGCTGCCCAAATTGATACCGACGTGTTGCAGCAGACCATGCTTGGTACTGAAAAAATCGCAGACGAACAAGGACGAGTTCAAGTAGGGCATAAGCGGGTCAACGCAGAAAGTGGTGAAGAAATAGACTCAGTCTTCAAAAATTTCAACGGACGTATACTCAACACTAATACGGGTGAGTATCTTGACCCTATGAACCACTCAAAGGTTTTGGGAAACAGTCCGGAGGGCAAGACTCTATTTTATGATTCTGACGAAGGGCCGCGATTTACTGATTTTGGATCAACGGTATTACAGGAGTGGGCAAAGGAGACGGGGAATGATGCTAAACGATGGGAAACGCAAGGAAGTGTCTGGTCGCCTGGAAGAAACAATCGTGGGTTAGACAAAATTAAAAAAGGTGCTCTTGTAGGTGATGCTTTCACACCCCCTGGTTCCTGGGAGGCAAGAAGGGTTCTAGGTGTGCCTACTGAAGTTTTTGACGAATTTTTACAAGACAAGACGACAGACCTTTTAAACAATCAACTATCTGATACCGGAGTTTCATTACCCGGCACGAAGTTAGTTCCGGTTTATCAAACTGATGAAA
>CEUI01002747.1_pt1 | contig 16437 bp, 13 predicted proteins | sample 531411 | NCBI WGS metagenome assembly CEUI01 (sample SAMEA2622841, study PRJEB7988) | marine metagenome | isolation source: saline water (ENVO:00002010), including
CATAGCTCGGACTGTACTTGACGGTATAAGTAAAGACCGTAAGAGAACTGCACTTGCAGGTTCTATTGGTCGTGCTATACAACAAGAGTATCAACTACAAGAGTTCAAAAAGAATCATAAAAATTTGTTTGTCGTTAAACTCAAAGAGTTAGAAACCGAAACAGATTCTACAAAAGAAAGTATGATGCTTAATGACCTACGCCGTGAAGGTATATGTAGTAAAGAGTGGAGCAAGAGAGATACTATTCATATAGGAATGGTAGCTCTTATGATGATGGAGAAATACACAGGTCTTATTAAACTGATAGAAGTTAAAGAAGGTAAGAACCTAGTAGGTAGAGTTACACCTAGTGCTGATATGTCAGCATGGTTGGAGGAAAGCTACAACAAAACTTCTATGTATTCTTTTATCTATGAACCTATGGTTGTTAAGCCACGCGATTGGACTAACGCTTTTGATGGTGGTTACTTATTAACAGAGTTTCAGAACAAAGGATTGTTTGTTAATGATAAAGGTAAGCACGACAAGATACAGTACCATACAAACCCATCTTTGTTTGATGCAGTTAATCACTTACAAAGTACAGGTTGGCGCGTCAATAAGGAAGTACTTGATAAAGCTTTAGAGTTATGGGAAAGCAACTCACAAGTAGGAGGATTACCTAACAGAGACTTCTACCCTGAGCCAAGTAAACCTTTATTGTCTGACGATAAAGTGTCTTGGGCTAGGTACTATAAGAGAGTAAACATAACAAGGCGAGCAAACAATTTAAACTTAGGACAGAGATACAGGACAAGCGACACGCTAAGAATGGCTGACAAGTTTAAAGATGAAAGTCATATCTACTTTCCATATCACTTGGACTTTAGAGGTAGAGCTTATCCTTTTGTTAAGAGTCTTAGCCCGCAAGGTGATGACTTAGCTAAGGGCTTGCTTCACTTTGCTGAAGCTAAACCTATAGTTAATAAAGAACAAGAGACATACTTCTATGTTCATGGTGCTAACATGTTTGGGATTAAAGGTACTATTCAAGAGAGGTATGATTGGGTAGTTAAGAATCGTGAATGGTTACTCAGGACAGGTGATGACCCACGTTATTCTTTATGGGGTAGCGTATCTAAACCTTTCCAATTCTTAGCATGGGTACTTGAGTTTAAAGACTACGAACGATACGGTGTACACCACCTGTCTCGTATACCTATTGCAATGGACGGAAGCTGTAACGGTTTACAACTTATTAGCCTACTACTTAAAGATGAAAACATGGGACGCAGTACAAACTGTACACCACAAGACGTACCCGCAGACCTTTATCAAGAAGTAGCTGATGAAGTTAAGAGAAGACTACAAGAGAATCCTGACAACACTAACCTAAAGATATTAAAGCTGAGGAACATAGACCGTAGCCTAATGAAGAAAGCTGTAATGACTGTGCCTTATGGTGCTACTTACTTCACAATCTATAACATGTTCTTGTCTTTGTTTGTAGATGAACATGCCAAAGCGTTTGCTTATAACGCAGAGTTAGGTCAGGGTCATAGGACTATGGCATCACACTCTGCTAGACTAGCTAGGGTTACTTGGGATACTATCAAAGATATAATACCTAACGCTATTAAGTTTAACAAATGGTTAAGGCAAACAATAAAACCTTTAATCGCAGATAACCAAGAAATATCATGGGTTAGTCCTATAGGTATAAGAGTGTATCAAGAGTATAAAACAGAGATAAGCAGTAGGATAACTACAGCTATCGGTACTAAGATACGAAGGAACACTCGTTACAAAGAGGAGACTGATACTCTATCAGTAGGTAGAAATAACTATGGCATCATGCCTAACTACATACATAGCCTTGATGCTTCAGTAATGTTAATGACTACCAACCACATGAAAGAACTAGGGGTAGGTAACCTATCAATGGTTCACGACTCCTTCGCTACTCATGCGCTTGATGCGCCTAAGTTGGCAAAGGGTTTACGAAAAATAGTTACAGAAATTTTTTCAGAAAATCTTTTGAATCTATTTGACATGGATACACTAGGTTGTTATCCTAATCTAAAAGAAAGTCGAACTCGTTTAGAGCGAGGGGCTTTAGACATAAACCAATTAACCAAGTCCTTATACTTCTTTCACTAGAGTAGAGGCACAATCTAATAATGGTATTAAAACCTAAACAAATAACCACACCTATAGGGCAATCACATTGGTGTGCGTTAAACCCTGACAGCCCTGATACTAAGTTTGGTTCTAAGTGGTACGTTGATTTACTCGTACCTAAGAAGGACATGAAAGAATTTGTATCAAACGTGGAGTCTTATCTTGATGAGGCTCGTAACCAATTTGGTAAAGATAAGAAAGTAAATCCTTTACCTATTAAAGAACATTTTGATGAAGACGGAAACAAGACTGACTTCTTAGTTATCAAGTGTAAGCTTGTAGCTGAAGGTCAGCGTAAAGATGGAAGTCTTTATCAGAATAAGTTAGTCCTCTTTGACTGTGATACTAAACCGTTCACACCTGAAGGTACTATAGGTATGGGAACTAAGATGAGAGTTTCTATTAACATGGTAGCCTATGATGTTCAAGGAGTAGGAGTTACATTTAAAATAAAATCAGCACAGATTATAGATGTTAATTACTACGACGGTGCATCAGCATCAGACTTTGATGCAGTTGAAGGTAACACTTCTAACGGAGATACATCAGAGGATTTTAAAGAAGAAGGAGAGGGAGGAAGTACCACCTTCGACTTCTAATGTTTTATTCTTAATTTTATTTTTTAATGTTATATCTTCAGCTTTTGCAGAACCCTGTCCCTGCTTCACGACCTCGCGTTACTCGTTGGGGAGTGTACTATGGCAAGCGTTATACGGAATACCGTATAGAAATGCACGCTACCATAGAGCAAGCGATAGGCGAAGCAAAGGCTGAGGGTATACTTCCACTAGACAGCACTATAATAGTTGCACAACTATATGAGATAAAGAAACCAAAGACAACTAAGTTAGAGTATCCTAACCCTGACTTAGATAACCTAACTAAATCTTTATGGGACGCACTCCAATCTCATGGAGTCATACAAGACGACAAACAAATACTCGCGTCAATAGAAACAAAAAGATGGACAACAACAATACCAATGACACACATAATAATTCAGACAGTAACTTCAAAGAACATCAAGCATGTCCTGACTGCGGAAGCTCAGACGCTTGTGCAAAATATGATGACGGCCACACTTGGTGCTTTAGCTGTAACACCTACAGAGATGGAGAAGGAGTGAAGGGAGAGCAATCACTACCTACTTCTCTTATAGACTCAGAACCTAAAGCTCTCACTAAAAGAAAGATAGACCTTGATACTTGTAAGAAGTGGGGCTACGGACTAACAACACACAACGGTTCACCTGTACAGGTAGCAACATACAGAGATAGTAAAGGCGCTCCTATTGCACAGAAGCTACGTTACCCTGATAAGAGCTTTCAAATACTAGGTAACGCTAAGAAGATGGGGTTGTATGGTGAACACCTATGGCAAGCAGGGGGTAAAAAAGTTACTGTATGTGAGGGAGAAATAGACGCTTTAAGCGTAAGTCAAATAACAGGTAACAAATGGGCAGTAGTATCCGTACCTAACGGAGCGCAAAGCGCACATAAAGCAGTAGCTCGTAGCATGGAGTGGTTATGCACTTTTGAGGAGGTTGTCTTTATGTTTGACAACGACAAAGCAGGTAGAGAAGCATCAGAAAAATGTAGTTCTATGTTACCGATTGGTAAGGCATGGATAGCTTCTTTACCTTTAAAAGACCCTAACGAAATGTTAATGGCAGGTCGAGGTGCAGAGGTAGTGAAAGCTCAATGGTCAGCTAAACCATACAGACCTGACGGTGTTGTACTCGGTGAGGATTTATGGGAGCAAGTATCAGAGATAGATGACTCGGAGTCTTTCCCCTATCCGTTTGCAGGTATGAATGATAAGACTCACGGGATAAGAAAAGGTGAGCTAGTTACCTTGACTTCGGGTACAGGAATAGGTAAAAGTAGTATATGCAGAGAGATAGCATACCACCTTATTACTCACGAAAAGAAAGTAGGATACATAGCATTGGAGGAAAGTGTTAAGCGTTCAGCTTTAGGAATCATGGGTATACATCTTAATAGTCCAATACATATACACGGTAACGACGTGGGTATGGATAAACTACACGAAGCATTCGAGGCTACAATGGGTACAGGTAACTGTGTACTGTATGACCACTTCGGTTCTATGGATAGTGATGTACTTATAAATAAGATAAGGTATATGGTTAAGGCTCTTGATGTAGAGTTTGTATTCTTAGACCATGTATCTATTGTCGTTTCCTCTTACATGGAGGGAGATGAACGCAGAAGAATAGATGCTATTATGACTAATCTACGCTCTCTTACTGAGGAGCTAGGCATAGCACTTATATTAGTATCTCACTTAAAGAGACCTGAAGGTAAGGCACACGAGGAGGGAGGACAGACTAGCTTGGGACAGCTACGAGGTTCAGCTTCTATCGGTCAGCTATCAGATATGGTTATTGGATTTGAACGAGACCAACAAGATGAGATAACTTCAAACCTAACAACTGTCCGCGTACTGAAAAATAGATTTAGTGGTGAGACAGGAGTAACATGTATGCTTCAGTATCATAAGGATACAGGCAGACTAACAGAAACAAACGCAATGGTGGAGAAGGAGAAAGCTTCTTATATTTAACATGGTTAAGTTTAGCGACACTCTTAGAGACCACTATGTACATTACCGTCCTAACTTTAAGATGGACTTAATGTACTTTAATCAACCACGACCCGACCTAATAGAAACAATGGGAGAATTAAAACCAACTAAAAACTATACCTTTGTCTTTGACATAGAGACAGATGGATTACTAGATACATGTACTAAGATACATTGTATATCACTAACCACACCGAACGGAGATACATCTTTGTTTGCACAAGATGATGTACCTATGGCATTACATCACATGCAGAACGCAGAGTGTCTTGTCGGTCATAACATACTAGGGTTTGATATACCTGTAATAAAGAAACTATATCCTAAGTGGAGAACAGAAGCTAGGATAAGAGACACGCTAGTCATGTCGAGACTAGCATACCCTAACTTAATCGATAAAGATTATGCTTCGGGTACTATACCTAAACAGTTCTATGGTTCACATTCCTTAAAGGCTTGGGGCTATAGACTTGGAGAACTAAAGGGAGACTTTAGTAATGAGGAAACAGATTGGACTGAGTATTCCCTAGAGATGGGGGACTATTGTGTACAAGATTCTCTAGTTACTTTACGCCTTGCACATAAACTTGAAAACGAGAACCTATCTAAAAGATGTATTGACTTGGAGCATGACTTCTTTCTATGCTTACATGACATGCAAGAGAATGGTGTAGAGTTTAATAGTGAAGATGGTGGTAAGTTGTACAGTAAACTACTAGAAGAAAAACATAAGACTCTAGTTGAGATAGCTAAGGTGTTCCCACCTAAAGTTATAGAGACTAAAACGGTAGAGTATTATGTAGATAATGAAGGTAATAAGTATCGCATTAAGTCTGATGCACCTTACAAAATAAGACAACAACTAACTATAGGTACATATAAAGTTAAGAACGACCCGTTCAATCCTAACAGTAGGCAACAGATAGCTGAGGCTTTCATTGAGAAGTATGATTGGAAACCACAGGAGTTCTCACCTACAGGTAAGCCACGAGTTGATGAGGATATATTAGGTGAACTAGAATACCCTGAAGCCAAACTAATAGCTAGGTACATGATGTTATGTAAACGTATCGGACAATTAGCTGAAGGTAATAACGCATGGTTGAAGTTAGCTAAAGGTAATAGAATGCATGGTAGGATAAACCACAATGGTGCAGTCTCAGGTAGATGTACACATAACACACCTAACATGAGTCAAGTACCCGCCCTTCGCGTAGAGTACGGTGAAGAATGCAGGTCATTGTTTACTGTGCGTAAAGGATATAAGATGGTAGGAGCAGACATGAGTGGCTTAGAGCTACGTTGTCTTGCTCACTACATGCACGAGTTTGATGATGGTGAGTACACAAATGAAATTCTTTCAGGTGATATTCATACACTCAATCAATGGGCTGTAGGACTAGAGACTAGAGACCAAGCTAAGACATTTATCTACGCCTTTATCTATGGTGCAGGTAACGCTAAGATAGGAGAGATTGTTGGAGGTGGTGATACACAAGGACGTATAATGAAAGCTAACTTTCTTAATCAAATCCCTGCACTAGATATACTAATGAAACGAGTAAAAGGTGTAGCATCTAAGCGAGGTTGGATTAAAGGTATAGATGGTAGGAGGCTACCTGTCAGGTCTGAACATTCATCACTTAACTTATTACTACAATCTACAGGTGCTATTCTTATGAAGAAAGCTACTGTATTACTAATGGAATCTATTGACAAGGAGGAACTTGATGCTAAACTTGTACTCCATGTCCACGACGAAGTTCAGCTAGAAGCTAAGGCTGAAGATGCAGAACGAGTCGGACAGCTTGCAGTCAAAGCAATGCGACGAGCAGGTTTACACTTTAGAATGGAATGCCCCATAGATGGGGAGTTCAAAATCGGAAACACATGGGCTGAGACCCACTAATAAAATGACATCATAGTCCTTAAGTAAGACTTTAAACTGCTTAATGTTTTTCATTTTTAACCCACCTGAGCATGTGAAAAAACTGCTCACTCTTTTAAAATGACATCATATAAAATACTAGACACACTAACTTGCAAACACCCTGACCCTGATTCACACCCTGATGATATGATAACTGCAAAGCTATGGAATGATGGTGAGATAGAAATATCAGACCTAGAGAATTCAGGTATATTCATACCAATGGATTTCTTAGATGAGATATATACTGTCTTTGGCAGAGCGTTTGCTGCACATAAAGAGGACGTTAAGTTCAGGAAGAAGATAGATGGTTAATCCCTCACTATATATAGATGCAGATACAATCTTGTATAAGTCTGCCTTTGCTTCTGAAGTAGAGACAGAGTGGGATAATGATATATGGACTTTGCACTCTGATTTAGGAGAGGCAAAGCATATATTCTCTCAAGCTATAAGGGAAATTCAAAACTCATTTGATGAAGATTTTAAATCTATCTTATGTTTTACAGGAGATACTAACTTTAGGAAGGAGTTACTCCCTGAGTACAAAGCTAATCGCAAAAAGACAAGGAAGCCTATAGTTCTTAAACCTTTAAAGGAGTGGGCTATCTTTACTTATAACTCTATGGTAGTACCACGCCTAGAAGCTGATGATATCTTAGGACTCCACGCTACGGAAGGAGTCATGGTTTCTATCGATAAGGATTTAAAAACTGTAGCAGGTTTACATTTTAATCCTGACCGTGTAGAGAAAGGAATGTACGAAGTAACTGAAGAAGAAGCTCACTACAACCACATGCTACAGACCCTATGCGGGGACTCGACTGATGGATATGGTGGCTGTCCAAAGGTAGGCATCAAGACTGCTGAGAAAATCCTAGATGTCCCTCAAGAGGAGATGTGGGATGCAGTAGTTAAAGCCTACAAGAAGAAAGGATTGTCAGAAAAGTACGCGACAATTCAAGCGCAAGTTGCTAGAATATTAAGAGGGAAGGAGTATAATTGGGACACATGCAAGATAAGCTTATGGAGTCCTGAAGGTGGAGAGACCTAAATCTATCCGCCTTCTCGGTGTGTCTATCCCCTTGATTGTTTCTAACTGTAAGTCCGAAGACCTTGAAGATGATGAAGAGGTCTTCGGCATGTGGGACGGCAACGAGATGGTGATACTACTTAACTCCGAATGCGGAGAGATACAAGAACGTACGACTTTACTGCATGAACTGCTTCATGCCATAGACGACTTCCTATATTTACAACTCAAGCACCGTGAGATATACAGTCTAAGCCAAACACTTTACCAAGTGCTTGCAGATAACCCACAGTTAGTTAGCTATCTGTTGGCAGGTTTCTCAAAAGAGAGGAATGGGGACGGCGATAGTGCAAGCAGCTATAAAACAAATAAGAGCTATAGATGCTACAAGGATAATTAATCTAGCTTTCTTTTTCATTAGTATCCTTTCCTCTTGTTACCTTTAGTGGTGGGTTTCTTTTTACCTTTTTTCTTCATGGTCTAGTACGATAGTTTTATCTAGCAAATCCATAGCCATCTCTGTTGGGTCGCGTGGCTCTTCTTCCTCAACTACGCTCTTCATAATGGCTGATAGGTTTACTATAACAATAGAAATAATAGATGCTACTACAGCCAACGCCTCTGCGTTTAAACTCTGCGTAGCGTATAGGAATAACCCCACTAATATTGTGAGGTATAGTCCTGCGAACTGTGCGAGGTGTTTCTTTGACTTCTCCCTACCTGATTCAAGAGCTTTAATCTTCTTAATCTCCATGTCGTGCCTGTTCTTCTCTAGTTTGATTTGACCTTTAATCTCTGCACGACGTAGTGCAATAGCTTCAGCAGTAGATGATAGTAGCTGTGCTTCCTTCGCTGCCTTATCTGTAGCATTACCATTGCCGTTTTCTTGGGGAACTTTATATGGTTCACCATTGTCTATAATCTCCACCGCTTGTTCAGGTGGAATATACTCTTTATCTTCTTTCTTCTTCTTCGGCATTGTTCTTATATTTGTTATTATACAACATTATAACATGGTCAAGGGGTAGTCTCAGTACAGTAAACAGAGCTTTCAAGAACCCTGTTATAGGCGCTCTCATACTAGGAAACACAAAGACAAGGACTATACTAATCCATGCCCACTCCCATATATTATCTGTAGTATCCTTCATCACCTGACCTACTGCTGTAGATGGTACTGTCGTACTCGTCGGACTAGAAACTGAAGACATGCTAGGTAAACTAGAACACCCTGATAATAGTAATAATAGTAGGTACTTTACTTTGCTAACCATGCTACTCCTGCGCTAATTGCTGTGGATAGTATAGCTACTGCCCCTATCAGAGCAGAGCGAGACTGTTCAAGCTCCCTTAATCTATCATCATGCTTCTGTATAGTCTCATTATGGGCATTAGTAATAGCTATCAATGCGTCCATCTTGCCCTCTAATCTACCTAGAGTTACATATAAATCTTTTTCTTTTTCAGTCATCTTTCCTCCACATAGTTTCATCTATGGTATCATCAGATAGTTTGCGACCCAATGTTTTAAGCCAACGTGAGCGTTCTCTATCCCATCTTGTTCTTTCGTTATCAAACCTTAGAGATAACTCCTCCATCTTTTTCAGTAGAAAGCGTTCTCTAATAATAGAATAAATAACCCAACAACCTAGTACGCCGTAGTCTACAAGTGATTCAGTTATATTCATTAGTTTCCTTTAGATTTTTCAGGTAAGTCTAACCAATCAGGGACTTTTGATAATATTCTATGTAAATACATAGAGTTTTGTAATGGTATTAAGTTTCTCACATGCCTCCAATCTGTTTCACTAAATTCATATTCAGAGTTAAACATAGAAGCGATTACTCCACGACCTGCTCCTTGTACTGATTTTAATAAACCACCAACAGGAGACCCTCCCCAAACATCTGTAGCTAATCCAACAGCTCTACCGTGAGAAAACATAGGATTTAAACCACTAAAGTCTCTAGCCGTATCAATAATCATAGGCATAATAGTAGAAAACCCTGAACGATAAAAAGCACCTTTAGCTATTTCTTCTGTAGTTAAGTATTTTTCTAGCTTTTCTTTATCTCCTCCATACCTATGATGTATGTAAGTTATGTAGGATAATGCTCCACCTAGTAAATTAGATAACCAAACAAACGCAGCTCTTTTATCTCTTTCTTGTAAAGCCGTCATTACTTGTGAATCTACGGCAGTCATAGGAAACCTCATAAACTGTGTTAATACTTGACCTAACGCTCCGTGAGCAAACTTAGGTATCTGACCTGTCATAACTTGATGAATTGTTCGGTTAGCATGGAACACTTGTGCCTTAGCATACTTAAGTACAGCATCAGTATCAGTCCATTTGTCAAAGTTTGCAGATATTAACTTTCCGTTTTTGTCTACCTTACCATGAGTTTTAAACATCTTAAGGATTTGTTCTGTTGTTGCGTCATTCCAACCATATTGTTTTCTACGAGTAACACTATATGATGATGTTCCTTTTATTGCATCTATGTAATTTTGTTGAGCAAAAGAAGCTGAAGTTATATTTCTAAAAGTATCAGTAATAGGAATAGTAAGTCCTAAAACATAAGTTAAATGCTGACCCATGTTTAACTTATCTAATATTTTACCTTGATTAACTGAAGCTTCTAAAGTAGAATCATGCAAAGCAGTTGTCTGAGACATCAACCTATTAGTTCTTACAGGTGCAAATAAATCAAGTTCATTTATAAGAGTTCCTTCTAAGGGTTTACCTGTTCTCATTAAACTAACAAACTCTTTAAAACTAGGGATTTGTTTAAAGAATGCGTTTATAGAAGTATTAGCTATAGGCATAAATGCTTCTGCAAGAGTTGCAATACCAAAAATACCACCTATCATCATACTACTTACAGCCCTACCTGCTGTGGCTGCGACAGCTAAACCTGTCTGTGTGTCGTAGATAGGTCTACCCATTATCATCTTTTCAGCTATTTCAAAATGTTCTTTAATATCTCCTGTTTTAACTTGAGTTTCAATTAAAGTTTTTTCTACATGAGACCACATCTCTTTAAAAGTAGAAAAAGAATTATCTGTCATACCTTTTGCAATATTAAACTCAGTACCTATTTTATGTACTTGTAATGCTCCTTGAATACTTCTAACATGATTAAATACATTTGTAAAAGCTCCTTCTACAAATAAACTATCAATAGAAAAAGATTCCCACGCACCTACATTATCACCTTCTTTCACTTGAAGGTTTACTGTATACCCTTCATCAAGTTCTGCACGTTTCTTTAAACTTCTGATACTACCTTTTGTTGGTGGGAAAAAATCATTTAATAGCTCAGTAATGACATCATCAGGAGCTTCAAGAGCTTCTAGTTTAGCTTTAGTTTCTGCTTTGTTATCTCCTGTGTGTAAGCCTTCGCTAGAATAATCAGCATTGAACTGACGTTGGTATAAATCTCTAGTTAATAACTTACCTTTATATCTTTGTGCTTGAGGAGATAATTTAGGAGTAGCTCTTGCTCCTGCCGTTATAATTGCTTCTTCTATTGCTTTGTAACCATACTTATTCATCTTATCGACAACTACAGGTAAGTCCCAATTTCTAGGTAAATAGTTAGGATTATCAAAAGCCTTATCTATATATTTACCTATTAAAGAATTTTCAGATGCTTGTAATACATTAGAAACGGCTTCAGCAACTTCAATAACTTGGGGGTCATTGCCTTTATAAATACCTCTAACTTGTTTAGCTACTAACTTATCAAACTCTCTAAAAGCCTCAGTAAATTTACCACCAAGCTCTGCTTTAACTAAACTATGCCCGTTGTTTAATGCCCATGTTTTAAAACTACTAGACCACAAATCAGCAACAGGGTTCATTAGTTTCTTTGCTCCTTCTTCTGCTTGTGTTACAGCAACAAATTCATTTTCAATTAAATCTCTTGTAATAGGGTCTCTAAGAGGAACTAAACTTTGGTGAGTCTTAGAAGTAAGCCAACGAACAATAGCATTATCGTGTGAAAGACCCATAACATGCAGGCTAGGCATTGCTTTACGAATACTAGCCATATCTAACTCACCTGTAGTAGCTTCTAAATTTTTTATAAATTGTTCTGAAGAAACTGTAGGCTGTAGTTCTTCAGCTTTAGGAGCTTTAGCTTTAGTCTTAACAACTTTAACATTGGGAGACTCTGCTAATCTAGGGTTAGCATCAACAACACCTTTAGTTACTAAATATTCTTTTTGTGCTATCTCTGATATTTTTTTATTGATTCTATCTACAGTATCTTTTATGCTTCTTGCAGGAGTAATACCTAACTGTTTTGCTTTTGGTCTTAATGTAGCCATTTTTTCTTCCATTGAAGCAGGTTCTACATTAGGTCTAGCTTTTTTACTAACTAACTTACGAGCTATATTGAGTTCTTCTTTAGGGATAAGTTTTTCAATATCAGAATCTACTTTACTAGGAGAAACTCTTGACGTAGGTGTTTCTACTTTAGGAACTTCAGGAGATGTTTTTGGAGTTTTAGCAGTAGGTAAACCTTTAGGAGGTACTACTGTTACTGCATCAAAGGCAGCACCTTTAGGTGTAGGACTGTTTCCAAACTCACCATTATTCCAACGGCGGTATAAGTTTTGTGAACCTATTGATAGGTTTGGTATTTTATTCGCAACAGCAGAAAACGCAACAGATAACAATGCACCTGTTATTGCGCCATGTAACACATGTTCTTCGTCTAATATGGGACTTTCCCAAGCTCTTAAGGACTCAACAGCACCAAAAGCACCACCACCCATCATAGCTTTTATAGCATAACTTTTATATAACTCGTTATAACCTGCCTTATTTGATTCTCTAAAGATTACACCTAAAGCGTCTTGAGGTATTTTCCCATCAGGAAAAAGTTTTTTAGCATTTTCTAATCTTTCTAACAATGCTTTTTCTGCTGCTTCTTTTGCTTTACTTCCTCTAGTAGCCATACCTAACGACCTAGCTACAGGACTTAATATTTTACCTGCTACTGTTAAAGAACTAAGAAAAACAGGGTCAGTTATATCTGCCATAATTCTAGCAGTAAATCCTGCAAAACCAAAGTTAGAAATAGCTAACTCGTTCTCCATTCTTTTTTCAATATCATTTCTTATAAACTCAGCTTCTTCTAAAGAACCTGCAGTTAAGATTTCATCTTGATAGTCTGAAGGTATACCTTGAGTATAACGTGCATAACTATCAGGTGTCCATTCAAAAGAAGGGTCTATATCAAATCTAGGTTTAGTGAAAGCTCTAACAACAGCAGACCGTAAAGTTGTTCCTTCATCTGCTTTTAACCCTACTGTTCTTGATATTAACTCAAAAGTATTATCATCTAAAGTAGGAGATTTCTCCATCATTTCTCTAAAACTTTTTTCTTCGTATGTAGGAGAAGGTATATACGAAGCTTTTACCGACTCTTCAAAAAGAGTTGGGTCTTCACTAGCTGATTGGCTGTCTGTTAATATTTCGTCTTCTTGTGCCATGTTATTTATCTATCGGTATGCTGTAAATATGTGCATATCTTTCTGTTTGTGTTTTAGCTCTTTGTTTAATAACTTCCTTTTTTTCATCTGTAAAAGTCTTTCCTAATAAACCCCAAAGACCATCAGCATTATAATTCCTAGCACGAAAACTACCCCACATTACAGGAGTTCCTGTGTTGGGGTTAATCATTGTGTATATAGGGTCAGTAGTAGATTCTAAATCTAAAGTAGAACCTATTGATATAGGCATATCTTCCCATTCAGTTACATTAAGAAGTTCATCTTCTAACGACATAGGCATTCTTCCTGTTTGTTCAAAAAATCTAATAGATGCTCTTTCTCTAGCTTCTTCAACACCCTTAACATTAGCCATACCTAAACCTCTTAATGCACTATAAACTTCTCTACGAAGAGCCTCATTTTGTAACTTTTGTAAATCTTCACGAGGTATCCCTACCGTTGTAGGAGCATCACTATTTAAAATTGCATAAATAGCAGTAGAGTTCCAATTATCAAAGTTAATGTTATATTTTTTAGCTAACTCAGATAACGGTAGTTTTGGTGCTTCTTCTTCAAATATAGAGTTATATAGTTCCATATCTTTCTGTAGCTCTTTAAATGCTAATTGTTTAAGGTTATCATTTAAAGTTCTAATATTAGTTCTAACTTGGTTTGCACCTACTGTGTTACCTAAAGGAAGCCTAACAGCATGACCATCAAGTCCAATAAAACCTCGCTCTTTAATATTGTTAATTGTTAATTCAGTAGCATCACTAGCAGTAAGCTCAGGGTGAAGGTACTGAGTTATTTGTACTTGTTGTTGTACATAACTTACAAAGTTTCTACCTAATAACTCTCCTTCTAAATCACCTTTGTTTGTCCAAAAACCAAACCCATCAAAACTATCAACAAGAGCTTCTCTTATTTCATCTTCATCTACTTCTTTTATTTTATTAAAAGTTATTGTTCTAGGTACTCTTAATGACGCTTCAGCTACAGAGTTTCCTTCATCTATAAAAGTAGACAGTAATTCAAAAGTGTTAATATCTTCTTGAGTTAAGTCATATCTATCAAGAGTGTTAAATTGTTCTGATTTTGCTGACTTGTATAAATCTACCATCATTCTAACTTCTCGTTCAGACATAGTTACATTCTTGGCTCTTACTTGAGCGCCTATAGACTTCATCTTAAAGCTAGTTTCTGCTAGTTTAGTAAGTGTAGGTGTGTTCGCTAACACTTGATTAAAAGCTACAGGGTCAAAAGACTCTCCTGCAAACATACCAAATAACTTACGTTCTAAACCTAAAAGAGTTGAAGCCTTAGACTGACCTAACTGTTCTGCTAAAACTTCAGGAGAACCTCTAAACACTCCTGAAAATACAGAGTCATATCCATTGTTTACAATATTTCTATTTAATCTATTTTCTCTAACATCATTATAACCCCTTACTGCTGATTTCATCATACTTTCTTTAGTAGCTTCATCTAAATAAGGGTGTTCCATTACAGTATTTTTTAACACCATAAATTCTGCATCAGTCATATCATCAGGAATAAAGTTTACTTGTTCCCAAATACCTAGTTTATTCTCTAAAGTTAATGCTGATTTATTTATATTAGCGTCAATAGCTTTTTTGTTTTCTTGCAAAGCTGCCTGAACATTAGCTCTACCTACAAAATTATGTTTTCCTGTTTTTAACTCATTAAGCATCATAAGAGCATACTCAGGATTCTCACCTTCCTTTAACTCCGTTATTAGTTTATCTGTAACAGAGTCTACTGCACTATTAAAAGCATCAGTTCCGATACGAAAAGAAGCATCAAGAAAATCTTGAACATTACTTACGTTGTTCATTACTGCTTTTTCTTTTAAAGCATTTCTTCTTTCAACAATTTTAAATTGGGAGATAGTAGTAGGATTAGTTAAAGGGTCTATTATTTGTTCAGCATCTAAATCATCAACTCCTATTTCTTTAGTAGCTTCGATTAACTGAGGAACAGCCATAGTGTCTATATCAACTACTTGCTGACTTAAAGCTCCAATAGATGACAAAACTACATCAGCTCCATCTTCTAAAAATTTAGTTTTAATTTTACCTATAGATAAACTTTGGTGTTCTGCTATTTTTTCTAAAGCATAGTTTCCCATACCACTATTAAAAGTAGACATAGCTACGCCTTCTATTTTGTTGTCTGAAACAAACTGATTTAAGGCTTGTGAATAATATTCTTGGTAAGACTCAGGGTCATACAACAATTCTTCATTTTGAGCAGTATTTACTTTCCAATTTGCATCTGCTTCTGCTTTAAATCGAGAAGCTAAAGAAATACCTCTACCTTCTTGGAAGCCAACCATAGCAGCTTCAGTAGTTCCTCGACCTATTTTATAATCAGGGTCAGCTTCACCTAATTCTTTACCTGCTTTCTTTTGAAACTTCTCTTGTTTTTGTTGGAAGTCTATAACTTGCATAGCAGTATCACTTAGTTTACCTATACCTTCTAAAACACTAAGGTCAGGTTTAGGTAATCTTGGTTGAGAGAAAGTATCCGTTATCTGTTGTTGAGGACGGACAGGACGAAAACCAAAGTCTCCTTCTGTTTGTTGTCTTTCAGGCATTAGTAATTACCTCCGATTTGTAACGACCCGAACGGGCTATTTAAATTTAAAGCTCCTAAGTTATATGGGTCAAACCCAAAATTAAAAGGAGTAAAAGGTGTTTGTTGTATACCTAAAGAAGGTATAGGACGTAAATCCATAGCTGTACCTAAACTCATGCCTGACAAAGCTGATGTAGGAGGTGCGCCAAATACATTCATAACTCCTATGTCTGCAGGAGCAGCTATTGGATTAAACGGAGAAACGCTTCCTGTAGTTGCAGGTAAGGGAGTTGCAGGTTCAATACCTGATTTAAACTGTGATGATTGTATAGCACCTGATACTGCTTGACTTAATGTATTCATAAATCTTCCTGCCGAACTAGGTTCAGGAGGTGCTTGCACTGCTTCAATACGAGATTGAGCTTGTTGCTGTATAGCTTCTCTTTGTTGAGCTGCCATTGCATCAGCCCAATCTGCTTCTTGTTTACGAACACCAATAGATTGTAAAGAATCTTTTTCAAACTGTTGTTGTAAAGCTTGAACTGATGCTCCTGCAACTCCTGCTTTACCTGCTCTTACTGTAGCAGCAGCTTTAACATTAG
>CEUI01010432.1_pt1 | contig 16384 bp, 11 predicted proteins | sample 531411 | NCBI WGS metagenome assembly CEUI01 (sample SAMEA2622841, study PRJEB7988) | marine metagenome | isolation source: saline water (ENVO:00002010), including
ACTTAAACGAATGACAACTGAAGCATACATTCGTGACCCTAGATTTGAGGTCATTGGTGTAGGTGCTAAGCTAAACAATGAGTTAACTAAATGGTACTGTGCATCTATCGAGGGATTCCTTAATACTATAGACTTCTCAAACACAGCTATACTTGCACACAATACTATGTTTGATGGTGCTATATTAGCATGGAAGTATGGAATTAAACCTAAGCTATGGCTTGATACTATGCTTATGAGTAGACCTATAGTTGGACAAACAATAGGGGGGGCATTAAGAAATTTAGCTGAGCATTATAATATTGGAGTAAAAGGTACTGAAGTTGTCAAAGCTATAGGCAAAAGGTTTCCAGATTTTACACCAGAAGAACTTGCTAATTACTCTAGCTACTGCATCAACGATGTTAAACTAACATATAAGTTATTCAAAAAATTAATTGAAGATTTTCCTGCGTCTGAGTTAAGAGTTATTGACCAGACTATACGTATGTATACTGAGCCTTGCGTAGAATTAAATAAGGAAGCGTTGACTACTCACCTGGCAGCAGTAAAGACAAACAAAGCACAACTTGTTGACAGGATTACACCTAAAAGTATGGGCCCTGAAGAGGTAAAGGACATACTTATGAGTAATGATAAGTTTGCTAAACTTCTTCAAGGCTGTGATGTTACTCCACCTACAAAGGTTAGCCCTGCTAATGGGAAACAAACGTATGCCTTTGCTAAGACAGACAAAGGTTTCTTAGATATAATGCAGAATGGTTCTTCATTAGTCCAAGCTATATGCGAAGCAAGACTAGGTGTAAGGTCTACCCTAGAAGAAACAAGGACAGAGAATCTTATAGGTGTAGCAGGTAGAGGTAAGCTACCTATAATGCTTAACTACTATGGCGCTCACACAGGGAGGTTTAGTGGTGGTGATAAGCTAAACCTACAGAACCTACCTCGCAATGGTACAATACGTAAAGCTATTACAGTACCTAAAGGATATAAACTAATAGCATGTGATTCGTCACAGATAGAAGCAAGGGTACTAGCACACCTAGCAGGGCAAGATGATTTAGTTGAAGCCTTTAGGCAAGGGCGTGATGTGTATAGTGAGTTCGCATCTACTGTATATGGTAGAACTATAACTAAGAATGATAAGCTAGAAAGATTTGTTGGCAAGACTTGTATACTAGGACTAGGCTACGGCATGGGTGCTGAGAAATTCCAAGCTACCTTAGGGTTAGGCATGGGTGGCATCAAAGTAGATATAGATATGAATGAGGCTAGAAGAATTGTCTATCTATATAGAAATAAGAACCACCGTATCCAAGCACTATGGCAGAAGAGCCAGTCAGTGCTATCAGATTTAATAGCAGGTAGAGCAGGAAATATATCTAGCTATATAACATATAATAAATCAGGTATCCAATTACCAAATGGTTTAGCTATACAATACCCTTCATTGTGTAGTACAAACAACGAGTTTAAATACTGGTCTAAACCTAAGTGGACATACATCTACGGAGGTAAAGTAGTAGAGAATATCGTGCAAGCATTGGCACGTATAGTGGTAGCGGAACAAATGACTGCTATAGGCAGGGTTCACCACGTTGCATTTCAAGTACATGATGAGATTATCATATACGTACGGGATGAAGAAGCGACAAACGCACAACAACTTATTGAGAAAATAATGTCAACCCCCCCTTGCTGGGCAAGAGACTTGCCAGTTGCATGTGAGTCTGGTGTGGGGAATAACTATGGAGATGCCAAATGACAATTAAATTTAGAGAAATAACAAATGATAAACGTAAGGCAGAACTAATCGACTGCTTAGAAAGTGCAAAGGAAGAAATACATTCAGCTAGTACAGTTAGTAATATGGTTATCCTAATAAGAAAAGATGGTACGTTTGTAACCAGAGGAACTACATTAGAGAATGCACCAGAACTTATTGCCCAATTAGAAGTACTTAAGTTTGATATACTTAACAGAATGAGAGATGAAGTATCTGATGGAGAATGCTAATGGGTAAGATGAAAGATATCTATACAGACATCCAACAGATAATACATGATTGCCTCAACGATAAGTCTATGACTAATGATCAAGCTATAAAAGAAGTTGAAGCTGAGTATGGATCAATGGGTAAGTATGTTGCTGAGTTACACTTTGAAATGGAAAGGATTAATAATGGAAACCGTACCTAAGTGCGACAAGTGTAACAAAGAAGAAGCTACACAAGTAATAAAAAGTTTTTATTACTGTAGTAATTGTGCTGATAAAGTAGTAAAGTTTACAGATACTATTAAGTATGATTCAGATTCTTATATGAACACACGAAGAGGAAGTAAATGGGCGAGGTAATTAACTTAACACATTCTTTCTCATCTTTGAAAATGTATGAGAATTGTCCGAAGCGATACTACCACCAGAGGATTACTAAAGAAGTAGTCGACAGTGGTAGTGAAGCTACTAGGTATGGCAATCGTGTACATAAAGCATTGGAAGAACGACTAGACTCTGACTCCCCACTATCAGAAGAAGCAATACAGTATGAAGATATGTGTGTGACATTACAAAATGTAAAGAAACGTCCACACTTTCAAGAGCTATTACTGGAGCAGCAGCTGTGCTTAACAGATGAACGTATGGCAACAGGTTGGTGGGATGCAAATGCTTGGCTTAGATCTATAATAGATGTGTTAATATTATTTAAGGGTAGTGCAATAGTTGTAGACTGGAAGACTGGTAAACGTAGACCAGACTTTACACAGCTAGAGATGTTTGCAGTGCAAGTATTCTCTCACTATCCTAAAATAAATAAAGTACATACTTCATTCGTGTGGCTAAAGGAAGACAAACAAGATACTAAAACTTTTTATAGGGCAGAGTTGCCTGAGATGTGGGAGAGTATTCAAGGAAGGATTGATAGGATAACACAATCAGTTAGGCATGATGACTTCCCTGCTAAACCAAGTGGGTTATGCAGATGGTGTCCGTGCTATGATTTTTGTGAGTATGCCTCTTGACATTACTGTAAGGTTGTTTATATTTAACCTATGGCTACTACACCTGAAGGTAAAGTAAAGAATAGGTTAAAGACTATGCTTAAACAGCATGGCATATGGTTCTATATGCCACAAGCAGGACCGTTTGGTAAGGCAGGCATACCAGATTTTATCCTTATAGTAGAGGGTAAGTTTGTAGGTGTTGAGTGTAAAGCAGATAAGAGTAAGAAGCCAACACCACTACAAGTAATTGCTATGGAAGACATAGAGAAGGCAGGAGGAAAATGTTTTGTTGTATGTGATAACGATACACAATGGGAGTTAGAAAGGTGGATAATAAATGTTAGTAATACCAAAGGTAAAGGGGTTAGCACTTAAGTTGAGAAACCCTAATATAGTTACAGAAACTATACCGACTGCAAAGAAGTTGACAGTTGAGGGTATGGATATAGTTGTATGCCCACATAAAGAAGTAGAAGTATGGGCATTACGTAAGCTAGGTATACCTGCTCCGTCTCCTATAATGCATTACTATAACTGGTCAGGTAGGTTTACACCTTATGACCACCAGAAGAAGACAGCCGCATTCCTTACGTTACATAAGAAGTGTCTAGTTCTTAATGAGATAGGAACTGGTAAAACTCATTCAGCTTTATGGGCGGCAGACTATCTAATGAAGTTAGGTATAGTAAAGAAGTGCTTGATACTTTCTCCTTTATCTACACTAGAAAGAGTATGGAGTGATGCAATCTTTAAAGAGTTTATAGGTAGAAGGGCTACAGTTTTATATGGTACAGCCGAGAGAAGGAAGAGGCTACTTAATATACCGTCTGACTTTTACATATTAAACCATGATGGTTTCCAAGTAGTACATGAAGAACTTAAAGACTTTGATTTAGTTATAGTAGACGAAGCCGCAGTCTATAGGACACCTTCTACAAGGAGGTACAAATTATTTAAGAAGTGGTTGTTTAATAATCCTAATGTAAGGTTGTGGTTAATGACAGGTACACCTACACCTAATGACCCTACTGATGCATGGACTCTAGCTAAGATGGTTGACAACAACGTTGTGACTAAAACATATACAGCATTTAAAGAGAAGACCATGATGAAGATAGGACAATGGAAGTGGTTGCCACGACCTGAGAGTACAGCATTAGTCAAGCATGTACTACAACCTTCTATAAGATTCACCAGAGATGAGTGCTTTGATTTGCCTGACACTGTATATCAGACTAGGAAAGTGGACTTAACTAAACCACAACAAGAACATTATAAGAAAATGCTAAGGAGTTTTGTTACAGAAGTACAAGCTGAGGGTAGGATAACTGCTGTTAATGAAGCAGTGAAGATGCAGAAACTTATACAGATAAGTTGTGGTGTGGCATACGGAGATGATGGACGGCATATAGAAATAGATAGCAGTAATAGAGTAGCAGTAACAAAAGAAATAATAGATGAGGCAGGTAGTAAAGTTATAGTATTCGTACCCTTAACAGGCACACTTAATATGTTAGAGAGGGAACTTGCCAAACACTATACTGTTAATGTTGTTAATGGGAGTGTATCGGCAAAGGATAGGAACGATATATTCTACAACTTCCAAGAGACCAATGACCCAAGGGTTCTCGTAGCCCACCCTGCTACTATGGCTCATGGTCTTACACTAACAGCGGCTAGTACTATTATATGGTACGGACCCATTACTAGTAATGAACAGTACGTACAGGCTAATGGACGTATAGAAAGAATAAGTAAGAAGCATACGTCTAACATAATACACATTGAGGCAACACAACTTGAGTACCGTATGTATGAACGGCTGAAGAATAAGCAAGCATTACAAGGGGTACTATTAGATTTAATCAAAGAGATGGGAGGAAAGATATGAAGATAGATGACGTAATAAAAACATTTATTAAACTTAGGAACAAGAAGGAGAAGCTAGAGCGTGAGCATACAGCTAAGATTAAAGGTATCAAGGAGAACCTTAACAAACTTCAGGCATACATAAAACAAAAGGCTGATGTAGATGGTGTTACTTCTTTTAAAACTAGTGAGGGTACAGCTTCTATTGTTACTAAAGACTTTGCACAAGTAGCAGATTGGGATGCTGTTCTTGCTTTTATAAAGAAAGAAGAAGCATGGGATATGCTGGAGAAGCGAGTAAGTAAGTCTGCTGTAAAGGGATACATAGATAATAACAAGGACGTACCTAACGGTGTGAACTATGGAACACTATTAGATGTGCAGGTACGTAAACCAATGAGTAAAGTAGAATGATTATACCTAAGATATCTACAAAGAATAAAGAGTTCTCTCTAGCGCCAGGCGTAAATGAAGATCACCTTATGACAACACATTTGAGTGTGATAGTTGTGGGTGCTAACCCTAATCTTTCTAAGAAGTGGATTAAAGGAGAGTACTCTGAGGATAATCTTTCCCCTTCTTGCTTTTCTTTTGATGGTAAGATACCAGACGAGAGCAGTGTAGAACCTCAGGCAGACATGTGTGCCTTGTGTCCACAAAATGCATGGGGTTCTAGAACAACTCCCACAGGCAAACGTATTAAAGCATGTGCGGATTATAAAAGACTTGCAGTAGTGTTAGCGGAGAAACCAACAGATGAAGTATACCTACTACAAGTTACACCAACGTCACTTAAAAACTTAAATGCATACCACAAAATATTACAGAGTAAATCTATCTCACCTGAGATTGCAAAGACCAGAGTAAGTTTTGATACAACTGTAGAGTTCCCAAGGTTAGTGTTTGAATTTGCAGGTTTCGTAGATGAATCTTTGCAAGATGGCATAGACAAATTGTGTGTGTCTGAAGATGTAAAGATTATAACAGGCGAGTTGTCCGCCTCTGAGAGACAACCTACCTTTAGTGACTATGGTTTCACTAAGATAGACAAATCATAATAAGGAGAAATTATATGATATATGATAAGAGCAAACAATTTTTTACAACTGCACAAGGGATAGCATACTATCCTTATCTTTCTAAGCCTGACACTAAGTTCAAGGAAGAAGGAGAGTACAAAGTTAATCTAGTACTACCGAAAGAAGATGCTACTGCTATAGTAGAAGCATGTGAGTGGACACTGCTAAGGCATATAGAAAAGGTTAAGAGTAAAAAGCCTAAGGCTAAACTTGAAAACCGATTCAAACCCTATGAAGACCACTTGGACGAGGACGGAAATCCTACAGGTAAAATGGTATTGAAGTTGAAAACTAAAGCTGACTTCAAGCCTGCTATATATGACCATAGGGGAAAGATTATGGAGAACCACAACATAGGGTTAGGCTCTGTGTTAAAGGTAGCAGGTATGATATACCCATATGATAATTCCTTAGGAGGCGTTGGCGTATCTCTTAAGATACGAGCAGTGCAAGTTGTGGAGTATGTAGAGGGTAACTATGGAAATGGTGCGGCAGGCTATGGCTTTGATGTTATAGAGGATGATGAAACACCTTCTGCTGCAGCTGCTGCTACAGAGACAGTCACACCTAAACCTGTTGCTGAACCTACACCTGAGCAGACACTAATAAAAGAAGTAGAAAAAATTGCTTCTGAAGGAGAGCCTGTAAAGGAGGCTAGTGTAGATGATTCATTGTCTGACCAGATAGCCAAGTTAATAAACGAGGTTGATGATGACAGCTAAACCTTTAGATTTTAAAAAGGTTGATGCGTTGCGTAGGCACATGATGATGAGTGTTCGTGATATAGCTATAGTGTTAGGTGTATCACGAATGACTTACTATAGTTGGCTTAAGGGTACACCCTTACGAAAAACAAACGACAAGAAAGTAAGGAAGATACTTAAGCAATTACTAGAGCTTATGCAGGAAGGATACCCTCAACCTGAAGTAATAGCATTGGAGTCTGTTCCAAGGAGAAAAAGACTTCTTGAGTTATTAGAGAATCAGAAGTAAACTAAATACAAGTAGTACATCTAGCCAACATTTGCCTGTTAGGATTCTGCTCGAATTTCTAGGTGTACTGCTTTTAAGAAGGACAGTGGAATGGATACGATAGAATTTTTAAAACGAGTTCTACCTTCTGAAGGATACTATGTTTCCATAGTAATCAATCCTAGTGGAAGACAACAAGGATTTTTTCAGTCGATAGAAGAACTTGCTAAAGCCTGCATAAGACTAGACAAGGCAGGGAACAATACATACTTTGCTATTTCTTCCTTTATACAAAAGGGAAATAGGAAACAAGAGAACGTTAACAAGACTAAAGTATTAGCTATTGATGTGGACTGTGGTAAAGGTAAACCTTATGCAGATTGGAAGAAAGGTCTACAAGCTCTTAATACTTTTATAGAGAAGACAAAACTACCTACCCCTATGATAGTATCTAGTGGTAATGGACTACATATATACTGGATACTTACAGAGGAACTAGAGCCTGAGGATTGGAAACCTATAGCTAATGCACTAAAGACATCTGCTATTGATAAAGGATTTAACATTGATGCAGGGCTTACATCTAACAATGCACTTGTACTAAGACCAGTTGGAACACACAATCCCAAGAATGGAAAGCAAGTCAAGCTGTTGCTAGATGCCAAGCCTGTTTCGGTTGCGAGCTTACAGGAGAGGCTCAAAAATTATATCGACTATGTACCACGTGGAGACAAGGCACGAAGTAGTTCACTACTAGCTAGTATGGCTGTGCCTATGGACTTTCCTCAGTCATTAAGTTCCGCAGTATACTCTAAGTGCCAACAGATACAACAAGCAGTAGACAATCAGAAAGATGTTACAGAACCTATATGGTATAACCTTATGGGCATAGCCGCTTATTGTATAGACCCTGAGGATACTGCTAAGTTATGGAGTGAAGGTTATCCTGCATACTCAGAAGAAGCAACCATGTCCAAGTTACGCCATTGGAAAGACGGAGCTACTGGACCAACAACTTGTGCTAAGTTTGACATTGACCGTCCAGGGGGCTGCAAAGGTTGTAAGTATAAAGGGAAGATAGCTAGCCCTATACGATTAGGTGTTAACTATAAAGAGACAGAACTAAAGAACGCATTAGATAAGACAGCATCAGAGGTCAAGCTACCTAAACCATTCAAGAGAACTAGTGAAGGTATAAAAATTACACTAGATGAAACTGATGTAGACGTATGTAGATTTGACATATACCCTGTGTCTTATGGTAGAGATGAGTCATTAGGGTATGAAACAGTTAGATACCACTGGAATAGGAAGCATGTGGGATGGCAGGAACTAGTATTAAGACAAGCGTATCTTACAGAAGGACATAGAGAATTTGCTACAGCTATAGCAGACCAAGGGATTGTACTATATAATAAGAAACAAACGGAGTTTTTTCAGTTGATGTTAAGAACATACATGGATGAACTGAGGAGTATAAGGGCTATGAGCAATCTGTATTCCTCGATGGGATGGAAAGAGAACAACACACAATTCGTTGTGGGTAATACGATCTTTCGCAATGACAAAAATGACACCAAGGTTGTTAAGGAATCTATATCTCTAACTTCTGCTTCTAATAGAGTAGGGCAAGAACTATACGGAACTAAAGGTACGCTAGCGAATTGGGTTGAACTTACTAACCTATTGGAAAAAGCAGGCATGCCTTGGCATATGTTCGCACTAGGGTTAGGTTTCTCTGCACCACTATACAATTTTACAGGACTAAAAGGATTAACTATATCTTTGTATGGTCCTACAGGTGGAGGTAAAACACTTGCACAGTACTGGTTACAGTCTATATATGGCGATCCTGAGAAGCTACACTTCACTGCTAAGTACACACAGAATACTTTGTTTAGTAGGCTAGGGTTATACGGACATCTGCCTATGACAGTAGACGAAGTTACTATGATGCAGGACAAAGACGTTGGCGACTTCTGCTACTGGGTATCACAAGGCAGAGATAAGGCTAGACTCAACCGTAACGCAGAGGAGAGAGATGCTAAGACATGGGCAACTCCAGTTATAGTATCAACCAACAAATCCTTACAGAGTAAACTAATTGCCTCTGGACTAGAGACAGATGCACAGATGGCTAGGCTACTAGAGATACCTATACCCTCACACCGTATGTTTACAAGAGACTCTAGTGCAGGTAGAAAGATATATGATTTCATCACATCGAATTACGGTATAGTAGGACAAACATATATAAACAAGTTGATGGAACTTGGTCCAGATGTTATCCAGGGAATGATACAACAATCCACTGAAGACTTCCAAAATAAATACAAAGCTAGATTTACTGGTGAAGAAAGATATTGGGAGCAAGCTATCATACTAGCAGACTTAGGATTAAAGCTAGCAGATGATTGGAACTTAATTAAGTTTGACTACACCAAAGGAACAGAATGGGTACTTGCACAGCTTGGTGCTATACGAAGAACAGTACAAGACAATAAGGTAGATGCTTTTGATCTATTAGCTGAGTACTTGAATGACTCAGCTAGTGCGGCAGTAACAGTGATGCATACAGCAGGACACAAACCTACTGTGGATTTAAGTCGTATGCCTAGAGCAGACATAAGAGTTAGATTTGATATACATAGAAACTCTGAAGTAGAAGAGTTTGATAAAGGAACTATAATGCTAGACCGTACACATTTTAGAAAGTGGTTATCCATACGCGGGGCGGACTACAAGTCATTCACACATGAACTTGTTGAGGAGAATGTTATGGCTACACCAAAATCTCAGAAGTTTTATTTAGGTAAAGATACACCAGTTAAACTAGGGCAGTCATATGTAATAGGTATCAACTTAAATCACCCTAGATTGATGGGTATACTAGACGCTGTAGAAACAGACGTAAATGATTTATCGTTTGGTAAAGTAAAACTAATGTAATGGATTATATAGTCACAGGTGATGTACCTAAATTGAGCAAGAAAGAAATAGACGATATACAGAAGCACTACAAGAAAATAAAAATTAGGAACAACAAGCATCTGTATCTAAAACTAGGCACACCTAGATATCAATTTGGTACACCAGAACAAATCAAAGAAATAAATAAGAAACTTAACAATTCTCTTAGAGTTATGGAGAAAAGGAGGGAGTTTTTAAAAAAGACCCCTCCAAATTTAACCAGAGAGAGCAAGTAAAGGGTATAAGTATACCTAAGTACCTAAAAAATTAACGCCAGTGTGTGCTTAATTTTAAACGCCTGCCAAGTCTATATCTGAAACACCATACAATTCAGCTACATTATTTACTAGATACTCCCTCATATTCTTAGGTGCAGACTTTAAGAACCTACCTGATGTACTTAACTGCAATGAGTCTTTCTTCCTCTTTATCTTTTTATCAAAATCAAATATCTCAAATGGCGTATTTTTGTACAACATGTTGTGGTCTCTTACACTATGTCTAACTTCATTCATACCAGAGATATCACCAGAAAGCCATGACCTCATATAAGAATCTACATAAGGTGCTGTAACTTGTTTAGAATGTTCTACTAATCTAGTACCCATCCTTACTGCTCTGTTATTCTGAGTAGCCGCTAAAGGATAGAACCCTAACAACCTCCATATCTTAGTCCAGAAATTTGCTGTTGCACTTATAACTTGTCCTTTAGAATTCACAATCCTACCTGTCTCATCATACATCAACGTGTCAGCCAATGCTCTAATAGCTGCCATAGGGTTATTTTGATTTGCAACTATGAACGCCCTTAGAGCATCAGGTTGTCCAATAGAGTTCACTATATTATAAGATGTACTAATACTCTGATGAGCCGCACTAAATAAAGGACCTGCAAAGTTCTTTAGCTCTTGGGGGATACTAGCTCCAGGAAGTGCTATACCTGTCATTGGAAACAAATCACCTAAACTCATTCTAGTAGAAACAGTACCATACCCCCCTAGCAAATGATCTAGTCCTCCATGAAGAAAGTAATCAGCTGACCCTGGAAGTATACCGTTAAACATATCTGCTAATACCAGTTCTAATGGTCGCATATTAACATTAGGAATAAACTTTAATATAGTGTCTACAATATCCATTCCATCTTCTGCACCTGGGAGACCTTTTAAACCTGCCGCAGCTATAAGCATACTAGCGTAATACACTCGTCCCCAAGGAGGTAGAGTTCTCATTAACTGAGTAGCAATAACAGAGAATTGTTTATAGATATATATGTACTGAGTCCACATACCTCTTGCAATCCTAGGTCTGTTGTACATAGCGTAATCACCTTGAGACATATTAATTATCTCAACAACTTTAGCTTCTACAGCTGCAAGCTGGGAGTGATCTGCTGAATTGTAGTTTGTTAGATCACCTTCAGGAACTAGTGTAAAGTCAGAGTCCTGTAACCCAGGGGTAGCAGCTAAACGTCTTGCCTTCTCTAGTCTGTATGTAGCAAGGGCAGTAGCTCGTCTATTTAACTGTTCAGTGTAGGCAAAAAAGAACATCCATTTTTTACTAAGTGATGTAACTGTACCGCTCTTAAAGAAGTTTCCTCTAGAAGAACCTACCAATTGGTTAACAAGTGCAGCGTCTAGAACACCGCGAGATGTTTGTCGGAATAAAAACTGAGCTTCATCTTCAGTTAATCCATATTTGCCCCATGCTCTTTTAAGTATAATTTGGTCTTCGATCCAATTAGGATCACCCCATCTAGTACCAGACAGATTACCTACAGCTTTCCTTATAGCATTCATTGCTGCACCCCATCCATACCCTCCGCCTTTGCCAACTTTACTGTTATATGTAGCAAGACTAGGTATAGACATAGTAGCTAATGATGTACTGTTGATAGCACCTGTAGCAATATTACCTCCTAACTGCATAAGTACTGCAGCAGATTTGAATGTAGCTGCAGGACCTTTAGACAACATATCTTCTGCAGATACAGCAATATCATTAAGCTGAGCATAGAAAGTTAATAGCCCACCTGCTTTCTCTTTGTAATGATCGCCTCTTCCTAGGGGGGTTAGAGTAATTTCTTTATTAGTTCTATGAGACTTGTACGTAAAAGTTGTTCCGTCCATGTCAGCAGTTTCTACCCATATACGAGCGTATTTATTAAATGCTTCTTCATGTATTAATATATTTTCTTTATTGCCAGTTCTTATTGCTGCGTAGTATGCATTTCGTAGATCTTTTAATTTCTTTAGGCTACCTCTCCAAAGAGATGTATCATTCATTATGTCATCAATTCTATGTCTGTATTCATTCTTAGCAGCAATAGAAGCTGAAGTTTCTAACCATTCTTGGCTAGCTTGAACAACGTCATCCCACCCTGGTGTACCTTCTTTCTGCAACCTACCTCTGGCTTTTTCATGTTGTCTAGTTAAAGCAAGTACAACACTTTCCCTATCTTGTAGATTCATATCAACACCCAATGTAGCTAGCGTGGATGCAAAATCATCATAGTTCATATTCATAGTTGTAGGTGAACCGCCTGTTGTAGCACTAACAGAAGGACGTACAGTAAAAGTAACTTGACCTTCACCATCTTCAGATGGCATTTGGAATGTAAAGTCACTACCGTTTTCTGATACTAAATCGTCTGCGTATGCTTGTCGGATATCAAGTAAAGCTTCTTTATTATTATGTTGTAAGTAAGGAAGTGCAGCATGAACTGCCGCAGCTTTAGTATTAGGCTTTATTCTTATAACATTTCCTTGGCTATCTACTAAGTCAAACCGCAACTGCCATGCACCTGATCGCCTGAATGGAACATATGATTTGTACACAGTATTCTTTGCCATTACTTGTGCGTTTAAAGTTTGAGTATCATGGAACACATAGTTCATTAGTGGCTGCTGTATATTAGACTTAACAACTGATTCATTAATGTTATACTTACGCATTCTTTCTAAACCTCCGATAATATTACCTAGGTTTATTTTCTCTTTATCAGTTTTGTTCCAGTCGATAACAAGGTTTATTGCTCTATCTGTAAAAGCTTTTTCACTTGGGTTCTCTGTGTACTTCATATTCTTAAGGTCAGTAATAACACCGTCCTGCCAGAAAGCACGAGTGATTCCTACTATAAAAGCTTCAGCGTCAGCTATAGATTTCTTTAGCGCTTTCTTTTCAAACCCTTCACCTGATGTGGCTCCATCATAATAAATTTTTCTATACACTTCTGCTATTTCTTTAAGGACATCTACATCAGCATCTTTTATTTCACTATGAAGTTCTCTAATTTTCTTCATGTCCATATTAAGACGTTGCACTACACCATTATATTTACCTAGTGCTACCATAGCAGCACCATAGTTTATTGCTTTACGCATTTGCACATAGGCTTCATAGACTAAAGCATCTCTATTATCAGGTATAAACTGACCTTTATCATCCTGCCGTCTAGTACCGTCAGCATTAAGTTTATATTTAGGATTAAACCCTTGTATTCTAAACGTTGTTTTTTGCTCAGGCCCTCTTCGTACTTCAACACCTTCAGCAATTTGTTCTGGTAATAATGTACTTTCTATTAAAGCTTCCCCTAATGCGTCTTCATTTAACATAGGTTCGCCAACTGAATTCTTAATTATCAAATCAGGTTTTTCGCGGATTTTAGCTTCAGTATTATTAGGACTGTCATCAAAAAATAAGTTTGAATGTGCTAATATATCACTGACTTGTTTGTATTCTTCATTAGATAAAGCTTGTTTACCAAAAGGTGAACCCCACCATTTAGCTCTATTTATTATATCTAACATACCATCCATTTTACTTAAGATAGCTTTTGCTTGAGACGCTTGTATTCTCATTGTCTCAAATATACTTCCTATACCTGCGCTCTTGCCTGCTATATTATCTAGCGTTTGGACTTCTTCAAGAGCTTGCCCAGCTAGCCGCGCCCCACCTTTAATTTTGTTAAATACAGTAGGGTTAACTGTAGTACTTTGTGTTGATATAGCTGATATAGCTTCTGATGCAGGTCTAACAGTTGCAGTGGAAAGTCTGCCAACCTCAGAGTTTTCTTGTTCCCTCATGTTCTGCTCTATCTGAGCAATAGATGTAATGCTAGGGATTTCTCCGTTACGTATGTATCTTCGTACCTGACCAACCCAATAAGGAGCAGTACTAGTATCATTAAATAGTCCTACTTTCTGGAGATATTTTTTAATTACCTCCCAAATTTTTGCTAATGTATTACCTTCTACATATGCTAAATGATTAGCTATTGCTTCCTCTATAGCTTCAAGCTTACCAACTTTATGAACAGTTACATACTCATCAGTTGCAGTTCGTATATGGGGATCATTGTTGTATATATTTGTAAGAACTTTATTAAGTTCCTGTGATGGAACTATTGCTCGTAACCCAAAATGCCCCAAAGCTTCATGGGCTAATGTGAACTTTAGTTGTTTGTCACTGTATATAGCATCAGTGAAAAGTACAACAGTGTCACCTATAGCAGCACCTGCGGCTGGGTCAGTCTCAAAACGTTCGTTGCCTTGCGCTAACCTGTTGTACAATGCTGGGTCTTTACTTCTAAGATGAGCCTTGCTTCTATACACAGATACTTTTGGCTTGACCTGATACTTAGAAACTATTTGTTTTGCAAGTAACTTTGCTCTACCTAACTCCATAGGAGTAGCAACTTTGTCTGCATCTAATACTTTTAATATATTAGCCTTGCCACTATCAGGTGCTACCCTAAGCATTTTTGTGTCGCTTTGAGGTTGCAACCAATCATCATAAGGGTCAGGTTCAACACCCATGCTAATTGATGCTTGCTGGTACTTAGCATAGTTTTTCCGTAGCAGGTCTTCTTTTTTTGCTGCGACTTTTTCAGGTGTAACTGCGCCCACACCTTGCTGTCGTGTTTTATTTTTATCAGTTAGATCCCCAACGCTTAGTTTAGCAAAGCCTTCTGCCGTAGCAGCTATTTTTAATTCGCCTTTATTATTAAAGAAATCGCTTAGTGGTCTACCTTTTATTGTATAGTTTGGATCAGGCTTAATATCTTCAGTACCTGCATACCACTTGCTAGCATTCCTGTAGAGTTTGGATACGTTACTTTTTTCTCTAAGAAGTTCACTCTGTTTAAACTGCCCTAGGTCTAGAAGCATTTGAATATTATCAGCAACTTTTTCTGCCAACGCAGCAGGACTACCTAAAGTAGGGAATTCTTTGACAAGTTTTGCATTATCTCTTTGGTCATCTAGTATCCTACTTTTAACTCTTGCAAAACCTTCAGAAACTTTTTCTAATGCATCTATATCTTTTTTCTTTTTGAGATTATCTCTAATTCGATCCCATATATTAATACTAGTAGTGTCTAATGAATCTACTAACCTAGCCCAATTGGAAGTGGAACTCATATTTAAATCGCCATCTTCTATAAGAAAAGGAACCACTTCTACAATAGCATCTCGGAGAACATCTGGAGTTGTATCATTTTCTAGTATATCAAATCCTAAAGCTGAAGTTTCTCCGTCTGTTTTTGTTTTAAAGCTTATATCTATAATGTCTAAAGTTTCTATAAATTTAGTTTCCCCATAGGAGGGTAGCCCAAGTTCATCTTGTCCAAGTTTTCTTGGTTTAGATCGTGCTTTAGCTATAAGCATTGCATCTTTTGGAGATTTAAGTTTTGTAGCTAGTGCGCTAAGTTCAAGATAACCTTCTTCTAGTTTACCATCTTTTATCTTATGGAGCTGTGGTGCAAGCTCATTAACTGTAGGAAAAGCTTTTAGAAGTTTATCTGATGGTTCGTAGACTCGTGCGCCTAGAGCTTTATATACTTCTGGTGTTACTTGAAGGGCTTCTGTCTGCGTTGTTTCTGGCTTTACACTACCTTTCCCTTTTTCTTCTTTGGCTTTCTTATCGGAAGTTTTGCCTCCTTTGGTGTCTCCTTCTGAAACTTTTTTGCCAGCTTCGGCTTGTTTGCCCACATCCACTTTATCTGGGCCTGACTCTGGAACGGCATCCTTTTTCCCCTTTCCTTTCTTTAGTGTATCTTCTTTAGCTTCTTTAGCTTCTTTAGCTTCTTTATCTTTTTTAGCAGCCTCTTGTTGTTTTAGTTTATTATCTTTATCTTCACGTTTAGCTTTTTCTTTGTCTATTAACTCTTGTACTTTTTTGAGTCTTATCCACGTTCGCTCTTGCTTAGTAAGGTCATCGAAAGCAGGAGGGTTCTTGCTTGCCATCCTTACGATAAGAGATTCCAAAGCTTTTCTTTCTGCTTGCCTTTGATCCTCTGCTTCTTTGGCTGCTTTTCTTTCAGCTTCTTTCTCTGCTTTTTCTCTAGCTTTTTTAAGTACAGCATTAGCTTTTTTTGTTTCAGCGTCAGTAGCTTTCCCTTTGTAAGTTTTTTGTACATTAGGATCATCTAGGAAATCAAAGCTACCCTGAGGTCCAGCCTGAGGTCCAGCCTGAGGTCCAGCCTGAGGTCCA